>Ga0315535_1000087_pt1 | contig 55341 bp, 40 predicted proteins | sample SalMarSW160220MG_2_FD_203092 | JGI IMG/M metagenome (GOLD analysis project Ga0315535, IMG submission 203092) | Salt marsh sediment microbial communities from the Plum Island Ecosystem LTER, Massachusetts, United States - Salt Marsh Sediment SW1602-20 ... | reverse complement strand
CTGATTGACAACTCGCTCGGGCTGGGAGCGCTTTTCAGAATAGGATTCCCGGTCGTTGCCGATCTCGACGGCGACGGCAAGGTGGAGATGGCCGGGGGTGACGCCGTCTGGGAGTTCGACCCGGCAGCCCGCGCCTGGCAGGCGGAATGGAGCGCGGGGTCGGGTTCGGGCTATACGGCCGTGGCCGATTTCGGTACTTACACGGCCGATGCTGGCGCCGACGATCGAACGACACTCGACGGGATCGCCGAGGTGGCGGTGGTCGCAGGCGGACAGGCGCGCATCGACACCTTGGCCGGACGAACCGTCTTCGGCCCGGTGACGCTTCCGGCTTCTTCGGGGGGCGGTCCGCCCACGGTCGGCGATTTCGACGGAGACGGACGAGCCGAGTTGGCAGCGGCCGCTTCCGACTCGATGACCATCTTCGACCCCGACTGCATAGGCGCGCCGGATGTGGCCACTTGCCCGACCTTGAAGACCGACGGCATCCTCTGGAGCCGGCCCTCACAGGACCACTCCTCGAATATAACCGGTTCATCCTTATTCGATTTCGAGGGGGACGGAGTAGTCGAAGCGGTCTACGCCGACGAGTGCTTCGTGCGCGTATACCGGGGCACCGACGGGGCTGTGCTCTACTCGCAGTGGCGCTCGTCCTGCACCTGGAACGAGAATCCCATTGTGGCCGACGTGGACGGAGACTTTTCGGCCGAACTGGTGGTGCCCTCGAACCAGAGCTGCGGGACGTCGCCCCAGGACATGGGCGGAACCGCCTACGAGACCAGCCCGCACGGTAACCCGATGGATCCACTTTTTATCGGGCTACCCTGCAAGGGCCCGGATGACTGCATCAGCCAGACCTGCGACCAGGGATACTGCCGCTGTGCCCAGGATGCCGAGTGCCCGGGCGGCGGCTTCGTCTGCGCTCCTGCGCCGGCCGGCACGCCGGGCAGCGGCAACACCTGCCGGGCCGAGTGGCTGGGCAGCATAAACGGCGTGCGCGTCTACCGCGACAGTCTCGATCGCTGGGTGGGCTCGCGGACGATCTGGAATCAGCACGCCTACGCCGTGACCAACGTCAACGAGGACGGCAGCATTCCGCAGACTTCCGCGGCGCAGCTCAACTGGAGGGTGGCCGGCTTGAACAACTTCCGCCAGAACATACAGGGCGATCTGAACCCGCACCACTCGCCCGACATGACCGCGGGGCAGGGGGCGTTCCAGGTTCATTGCGACAGCGACGGAAACCTGACCATGTCGGTGCGGGTCTGCAACCGGGGCACCAACCCGTTCGCCTCCGGCGCCGGCGTTGGCTTCTTCGACGGCGACCCGGATCAGGGGGGAACTCTGATCTGCTCCGCGACGACCGGCAAGGATTTATTTCCCGGCGAATGCGAAGAGCTTAGCTGCATCTGGCCGGGCGCGACGGCGCCGGTGGACGACCCGCACGACGTCACGGTAGTGGCCGACTACGACAGCCAGCGCACCGAGTGTCTCGAAAGCAACAACCGCGCGCTGATTCATGGAGTTACCTGCACAGGGTTCGAACCATGATGATCAGAATCTATATGGCACTGGGCTTGTGCCTGCTTTTGCCGCTTGCGGCCTGTCAGAAGCAGCCGCACAACCCTCAAGCCCGTGAAGCTGTAAAAAAATGCCTGGACGGGCTGAGTCAGGCAGGCCGCGGCATGGGTCCTGCCTCGAAGTTTGCGGTTCTCGCAGGCGCCTGTAAGGATCTCTACGTTGAAACGCGTTGTCGCAAGGCCTTCGAAGAGATTGCGGCCGTTCCTCCGGACAGGCGCGCTGCGATCATCGCAGAAAGCTGTCGCAGTGCTTACTGCCCCAAGCTCGAAAAACCCTTGCCCGAGCTGTGCGGCCTTACAAAACTGCCCGCCAATCCCATGCAGCTTATGCCACTGTGGCACGAACTGCAGTGGGCAATCCTCAGTCGCGACCTGGGATCCAGACTCGCCTCGCAGCTTTACTCCCGGCTGATTCTGGCGCAGCTGGCCATGATGCCGATTTTTATGAGTACCCCGCTGCAAATCGAGTTACCGCGCTCGAAGTCCCCCGAAGTTACTCCGTCCCCGTCTAGTACTCGTTAGCATCAGAGCTACTCCGTCCCCATTACTCCTAGTACTCGTTAGCATCAGAGCTACTCCGTCCCCATTACTCGAGCTACTCCGTCCCCATTACTCCCATTACTCCCATTACTCCAATCATCCGTCGCCCGAAGCCGATTTCAACTTCGGTTTTTTTCTGGCTACGCAGAGATATCCCATGGGGACGAGTCTGTGGGTCTTGAGGGCCTCGTCGGCCAGGGCGCAGGTCTTCACCACGAGCAAGAGATTCAAGCCGAAGGCGAGCTGCTTGATTACCGGCAGGTGCCAGACCGAGCACAGAAACGCGGTCGAGATCTGATGCCCGAGAAAGCTGAAGATGCCGGCGGTCGGTTCCAACCGGAGTATCTCGAAGCCCGTCGAGCCCAACAAAAACCGCAAGCCGTGTTCCGTGTAGCGGTAATAGTCGTGCGGTTGCTCGTGCAGCCTGGACAAGCAGGGAACTGTGAGGATCAAGTTGCCGTGCGCCGCAAGAATTCGGTGGATCTCCTCGAGTACCCTGGTTGGACGGGGAATGTGCTCCAGCACGGACAGGCATAAGGCCGAGTCGTAGCGGCCGCTGTCGATCATTCGCATGTCCTGGATGTCGCCTAAATATGTCGGTCGCGAACCGCGAATCTCACGATCGATGGTGTCGTAGCGTTCGACTCTTGCTTCGATTACGCTGCGATAGGGCATATCGCCGCAGCCGATGTCGATCAAGTTGCCGTGTGCGAATTCATCGATGGCTCCCAGCAGGGAATCGTCCAGGCTGTACAATGCCGGCGAAAACAGTTTTCGCTTTTCCCTGTCTCGCAGATCCTGCCCGAGCCGGAGCCGGTTTTTTCTGAGCAAGTCGAACATAAATTCGTCTCACGGAACCGATCACCCGAAGGCCTTGCTGACGCTGACCTCGAGCGAAAACGCACCGGCCAACCCTGCACATCCGCCGGCGAAATCATTCCGGTCTTTCTTCGCCATCCTGAGAATCCCGCGCCTGATGGACTCGGGATTAGCCATGACCGCAATCCCGTTTCCATGCCGTCTGACCAGTAATCCCATATCGCCCACGTCTGTTACCACGGCTGGGCAACCTGCCCGGGCCGCATCCGACAAGATCAACGGTATGCTCTCGATGCGCGATGGCACCACCAGGGCGTGGCAGTGTTCCAGCATGGAAGCGGTCCGGAGCCTGTCTGCATAACCCATGAATGACACCGTATCATGCAAATGAAAAGTATTGATCATCCTCTTCAAGCGGTTTTCCTGCGGACCTTTGCCGAAGAGAAAGAAGTGCAGGTTGCGCCTTTCTTCTGGTTCCATTCCGGCAATCGCCTCGATCAGCAAGTCGGCTCCCTTGTTCTCGTGAAACCTCCCGATGAAGAGAAAATTGCGTAAACCCGGATCCAGTTCGGGAGGCCTGGGAGTTCCGGTCGGGAGATTCCGGGATGAAGGCAGAAATCCGCAGGGTCGCGAGGCGATCGCCTCGGTCTCCTCGGCCAGGGCCGGGCCATCGGCAAATACCCGGTCTGCGCCGCGAAGGATCAATCGGATCACCCAGCGGGTCAAGGGAACTCTTCCGTATCGCCAGATGTCGGAACCCAGCACCCAGACTAGATATGGGATCCCGCGGGTTGCGGAAATTTGCCTGGCCATCAACCCGGCGGGAACCGCCCACATGGCGACGAGCAGATCGGGTCTTTCTTGCGCCACCAACTGTTTCAGCGCCCGGTATCCGTTGCCGGTCACGCTGGCCATCGCCGGCCAATCCCTCGGGTCTGCCAATTTCAGCGAGGAGAGAGGCTTATCGCCGCTCCAGGAATATCGGGTGACACTCAGTTCGGGATCCTCCACCACCCGGCCGGATCGCTGCTGGGTGAGCACTCTCACCCCGTGGCCCTGTCTGGCCGCCTCCAGCGCGAAGTCGCGAACGAAGAGTCCGGCGGCCGCGGCGGAGTCATCCGGATGCAATGGATACGAACTCGTGATGATGATCACCTTCACCCTGTTCACCGCCGGTAAAAAGTCAGGATCTTTGTAACCGCCTGGATTACATCCTGCACATCCTGCTCTTCGAGTCCGGCCGACAAGGGTAACGAGACGGTTCTCTCGCCGATGCTTTCGGCGTGGGGATAGTCTCCCGGTTTGCAACCCAGCTTGCTCCTGTAGAAAGGGTGTAGATGAACAGGAATATAGTGAACGCCGGCTCCGATGTTCTCTCGATCCAGTGCGTCCAGGAACTCGTCGCGACCGATCGAAAGTCGTTCCAGATCGAGAAGTATGGTGTACAGGTGCAAGGAGTGAACGGTTCCATCCGGCACCGGCTCGGGCAGCCTGCAGGGCAAGCGGCCGAATGCTTCGTCGTAACGTTTCCAGACTTCGGCGCGCCTGCGATGATATTGATCGATCCTCGGCAACTGGTGGATGCCGAATGAGGCCTGGATGTCTGTCATGTTGTATTTGAATCCGGCCTCCACCACCCGGTAGTGTTTGTATCCCTCGTCGGAGAACCGACCCCATGCGTCTTTGGTCATTCCGTGGAGAGCCATGACCTTGATCTTTTCGGCCAGTTCGTCGCTATCGGTGGTCACCATTCCGCCTTCGCCGGTAATCACGTTCTTGGTGACGTAGAAACTGTAGCAACCCATTTGCCCGAAAGTCCCGGTGGCCTTGTTCCCGATGCGACTTTCGATGGCATGGGCGCAGTCCTCGATCACCAGCAACTGCCTGGACCGGGCGATTTGCATGATCCGCTCCATTTCGCAGGGGCGTCCAGCGAAGTGGACCGGGATGATGGCGCGGGTTCTCGGCGTGAGCCGTTTCTCGATTTCATCCGGATCGATGTTCATGGTTCGCGGATTGACGTCGGCGAATACCGGCCTGGCGCCGGCATGGATGACGGCATTGGACGTGGCGGAAAATGTCATCGGCGTGGTGATGACCTCGTCGCCGGCGCCTACGCCGCTGGCCAGCATGGAAAGATGCAATGAGGCCGTGCAGGAACTGAGCGCGCAGGCATGGCGACGTCCCACATAGTTGCGGAAGGCTTCTTCGAACGCCTGTACCTTGGGGCCCGTGCCAATCCATCCGGAACGGATAGTGGCAATCACTTCCTGAATTTCAGGCTCTTCGATGCGCGGCCTGCCGAAGACCAAATAGGTGTCACGCACAGGCTTTCCGCCCTCGATGACCGGCCTGTTCATGAATCAACTGTATAGCACGTTTTTTCTCAGACGACGAATAAATGCACGACGAACAGATGGTTTAGACTTGCTTGCGAGCGCCCCAAGAAACCAGCAGCACCAGGCCTCCGATCCCCGCATCGAGCAGCATCACCAGTGTTTGCCAGATACGGGCAGCCACGGTCAAGACGGCCGCCTGGTCGGCAGGCAGCACCGGAGCCAGCAGGATCAGGAAAGCCCCCTCCTGGATTCCGAGTACTGTTATCGACTCCAACAGGGGAATCCATGCGGCCCTCTTGCGCCCGTTCGGAGTTGGGGCCCGATCGTGTCCGGTCATTGCCCACACCGCCAGCAGCAGTTCGGCATCATCTTCCTCAGCGCAACTTCTTCATGGCAAAAGCTCCACGAACTCGAGGCCATGGCGCCTATGTTCCCGCAGTCGGTAAGGAGCCGACCAGCCTGCCCAGATGTCGGCGGGTATACCCGACTTCAAGATAAAAACGCGGCGATCGGCAATCACCCGGCGGATCAGCTGCGGCATGTCCTGGTCACCCCGGGCGGCACCCGCAATCAGGATGTCGCGGTCGAGTTTCAGGGGCGAGAAGATGTCCTTGCGCGCCTCCCATGCAATCAGCATGGAGTCGTCCGGCAGCAGCTTGCGGCCCTCTTCCAGAATGCGGCCTGCAATCCGACGTATGCTCAGCGAGCGATTCAGATCGACGCCGAGTTGAATCAGCGTCCCGTAGGCCAGCGCGGCGCCAAGCAAGACCGCGGCCGCGTGACGCAGCGCGCCCCGGAGAAAGTCCTTCTTCCACAGGGCCGGCGCTGCCGTGATAAGCAGGCAAACGGCTATGCCGAGCGGTGCCAGCATGGGCAACAGGCCGCTTGACGGGTCTTCGACGCTTCCAGGATGCAGAACGGTCGGTAGCGCGAGGCCAGCGCCCAACCCGGCGCCGGCCGTGAGCATCGCCCATGAGGGCGAAAGCCGAAGGCCAATATACAGCGAAGCGATCAGCAAGCCGGGGACAATCTCGAGCAGGTATCGCGGGTTGAAGCACAGGCCGCCTGCGCTGACAATCAGCGGCAGCACGGCCGCTCCCAATAAGGCCGTGCCGGCGATGAAGCCGAGCGCGCGCGGAGCGGTCGTGTGAACTTTTCTTCCCAGCAGGATCAGCAACCCGAGCACCAGGACGGGTGCAACCTCCAGCAGGCCCTTTTTCAGGACGCCCCCGTAGAGCACCTGGCCTAACTGGTTGCCGGTAGATCCCATCGAGACGCTGTTGGCCGGCATGAAAACGCTGTCTATTATGTGGAAGCTTGCCATCGACAGCCAGTGGGCCGAGACAGCTCTGAGTTCGGATGATAGCGCAAGGGCACCGGCGACGGTCACCAGTATTCCCGCAAGTAACCAGCTAAGGCGCAGCTTGCGCCGCAGCCAGAACAGTGCGGCGGCAGCCACACAGGCGATCGCAACGATCCACCCGTGGCCTCCCATCCAGACGAAAAAGCGGACGGGCAACGATCCTGCTACTGCGGAGTGCGTTCCATAGCTGAACGGGTTGAGCGTGCCCAGTCGCGCGAGATTGATGAGCGAGTAGGCGGCAAGCGGCGGGATCCAGCCTGCCAGGTGCCAGATCAAAAGCGGCCACGAACACTTGAGCGCCCAACGGGCCATGACCATGAATACCGGCAGCCAGACGATGTTCTGCAGGCGCACCCCGGTTGCCACCGAGAGCAGCAACCCGGCCAGGCAGGCCTGCATCCAGGCGCGCCTGCCGCTCGACTCTGACGCGCTGACGAAAATCAGCATCGACCAGACGACCAGGGCCTGCGAAAGCGCATGCGGCCAGATGCCCAGGGCGTACTCCAGGCCGTACGAACCGAGCGCGAAGACCGCCGCGGCGATCAAGGCGAAGTGTCCGTCGGGCTTCAGCCGGCCGGCCAGGCGCCGGACGGCTACACAGCTCGCCGCGAATGCGAGCAGGTTCAGCAGGAACATTCCATGAAATCCGAACAGCCAAAGAAACGGCGTCGCCAGGATCGCATGAAAGGGCGGGACGGTCGACACGCTTCCGAGATGCTCGACGTCATCCGGCACCACTGTGTAGAAGAACAACAATTCTCGCGCATGGTAACGCTCGAAACCGTTTTCGATGCTATACGATCCCCGCTGGGCGAAGGCGTCTGCGGCTAGAAGGTAATGGCTTTCGTCGACCGAGAAGACGCCCGGCTGGTACAGGATCCATCCGCACAGGATGACGCACACAACCAGCGCCCCGTCGATCAAAAGACCGCGGCGCCGGGCGCCGGGCTCGGCCGCGCTGGAATGCTCGATCATTGGGTCAAGGTACGTATTTGCGGGCCGGCGGTCAAGTTCAAGATTGGCCGCGAAGTAGATGACATGCTAAGATTAAACTTCGCTAGTCGAAGAGAGGAAAAAATTGAAGACCAGGCCAATTCTGCGTGAGATCCTTTTTGCTCTTGCGTCAGTCGTCATCCTTGCGCAAGCGGCCCGGGCCCAGAGGCTGTCGAGCGGATCTCGAGAGCAGATCGATCTCGGCAGCGACTACCCGATCTTGACTGTTTTCATGCGGGCCGCCCCGCTGTGGGTCTTGGCGCACGATAAAATCAGCTACAGCATGATGATCGCCAACGAAAGCTCTCTGGATGCCGTAAACGCCCGGGTCACGGATTTGCTGCCGGCCGGGACAACTTATTTGCAGGGTTCTCTGACACTCGACAAGGGCACGGGCCCGCGGCCGATGAGCGACGCTGCCGGCGACGGGATCCTCGACGGCACGGAGACCGGTTTGAGCTCGGGCGTGCCCGACCCGGACGGGGACGGGCCGCTTGCGGGCAGCGACCCGGCGATCTTCGTGCCCGATCAAGATCCGGCAACCACGACCGATCCCACCAATCCCGACAGCGATTCGGACAACTTGTCGGACGGCCAGGAAGACCTAGACCACGACGGCCTGATGGACAGCGGCGAGACCGATCCGCGGGATCCCGATAGCGACGGCGACGGCGTCGACGACGACATCGACAACTGCCCGCTTATCGCCAATCCGATCCAGGACAACGAGATCGACCCCGACAACTGCGGCTGGTGCGGGCACGTCTGCAGCGACGGGTCGTTCTGCAACGGGCCGGAGACCTGCCAGGGCGGCCTGTGCCGTCCGGGCAACGGAGACCCGTGCGCCGGGGCGGGGCTGATCTGCAACGAGGCCACGGATAGTTGCGCGGAGTGCATCATCGATTCGAACTGCGATGACGGAGTCGATTGCAGCGACGATAGTTGCGATGCGGGAAGTTGCGTCTTCACCCCCGAAGATTCCAACTGCCCCGACGACGGCGTCTACTGCAACGGGCCGGGGCGCTGCAGTCTCCATTCCGGCTGTGTGCCGGCCGGCAACCCCTGCCTGGCGGGCCAGACCTGCGACGAGAAACTCGAAGCCTGCGTCGAGTGCCAGCAGGACTCCGACTGCGACGATGGAGCTTTCTGTGACGGCCAGGAAACCTGCCTGGACGGCGTCTGCCGGCCGGGCGGGGGAGATCCGTGTCCGGCGGGGCTGACCTGCGACGAAGCCCTGGATGCCTGCAGCGGTTGTGTCGCCGACATCGACTGCGACGACGGGGCCTACTGCACGGGGACGGAGAGCTGCTCGGCGGGCGTATGCCGGCCGGGCAGCGATCCTTGCGCGGCCGCAGGGCTCAGTTGCGACGAGATCCGGGACGTTTGCGCCGGATGTCTGCAGGATTCAGACTGTGACGACCAGATAGCATGCACGAGCGACAGTTGTCCTGCGGGCAACTGCCTTTATACTCCCGTCGACTCGGCTTGCGCCGACGACGGATTGTACTGCAACGGGGACGAAGTTTGCGATCCTCTCGCGGGTTGCACGGGTGCGGGCGATCCGTGCCTGCTTTATGGTTTGGCCTGCGATGAACAGTCAGACGCTTGCGTGGTATGTGTAAGAGACTCGGACTGCGACGACGGCGACGAGTGCACCCGGGACCAGTGCCTGGTCCAGAACGGCTGCAAGCACGTCATCGTCGACTACGACGGCGACGGCGCCTGCGACGCGCAGGATCCCTGCCCGCAGGATCCTCTCGACGGGTGCCTGGCATGCGCGGACGCCGACGGGGACGGAATCTGCGACTCGTTCGATATCTGCCCCGACGACGCCGGCAACCTGTGCGATGGTTGCCCGGACGCGGACGAGGACGGCGTATGCGACGTGTCGGACGAGTGTCCGGACGATCCGGCCGACGAGTGCGTCGGCTGTCTCGACATCGACAAGGACTCGATTTGCGACGAGATCGATCCCTGCCCGGGCGACCCGTCCAACGATTGTCCGGCCTGTGCAAACAAGTCCGACTTCGACGCTGACGGCCTGCCCACATGCGTCGACCCCTGCCCGGAGGACCCCGGCAACAGCTGCATCCCGTGCAACGACCACGACGGGGACGGAGTATGCGACGCCTTGGACGTTTGCCCCCGCGATCCGGCCGACGAATGCCTTCCCTGCCCGGATTTTGACGGGGACGGAGTATGTGATGCGGACGATCCCTGCCCGCTGGATGGCCGGGATCGCTGCACTATCCTGGAAGGCAGCCTTACCCAGGGCGGCGGATGCGCCTGCGCGGCCGCACCGGGCTTCCCGGGCGGGCTCGGGTTGTTGCTGCTTCTGATTCTGCTTGGACGCAGACGCAAATGAGGCTTCGGGTCTCAGTGCCTCGAGTGAAAACAGTCGTTACTGGACGGTGATCGAAAACGGGGCCGCCGCGTCCTCGGGGAATGTATCAAATGCGCGCACTTCTATGGCGTAGACGGCCTCGGATTCTCCTGCGAACTGCACCATCCGGGGCTTGCCCGGATCCATAGCCGTTCCGATGACCTGGTTCGAGGCCAGGTCGCGAACCAGGATACCCAGATCGGCGCCGCCTGCCTCTAGTGTGGCCGTGAACTGCCTTGCGTCCGCCCCGGCAAAGAACAACATGGCGGCGGGCGCTTCCCGAGCGTAAATACCGCTCAGGCTGTCCGGTTTGACGGCCTCGGGATCGAGAGGGCGGTACTCGCGCCATGCGGAAGCTTCCGGGTCGAACCGCCAAACCACGAATGCCGGGCTGCTGGCGCCGATCTCGCCGCCACTGACCCATATCTTGTCTCCGTCGAAGTTGACCAGCGGCCGGTTCCTGGCCCCGGGTCCCGTGCCGCCGCTGCCGATTTTCTCAGCTCTCGATCCCATCGGATCAATCTTCCAGATGTCGAGATTCGGATTGTCGCCGGTCGATCCGCCGTAGAGCGTGAACTCGCCGGTCTTGCAGTTCTGGTAAACCCCGGCGTCGCGGATCAAGGGAAGGTCGGCGCCCGTTCCCTGGGCCATGGGTATGCGTTGGTTGGATACGGGCTCGAAGGCCTGTAGTGCCGGCCAATCTACGTCACTCGTTTGTCCTCCTAAAAGGAACAAGAAACCGCTACCAGGATTCCTGATCAGCCGGAAGCCGCTCAGGTCGGCCGGCGCCTCCAGGAAGCCCTCGGTCTTCCATTCACTAGTGCCCAGATCGAGCCCCCACAGGCCCAGCCGGGGGTCGTCGTTCAAGCGTCCCGCAAGAAGCAGTTCCTGGTGAGTATCGTCGAAAATGATTTCGCCCGAGACGACATCCGGCGGTTGCGCTCCCGCACCGAGAATCTCCGTCCCGTTCACCAGCCGATGGTCTTCATCGGAAAGCGTTGCGAACCACAACTGAGCCGGACCGGCGCCCTTATTCTCATTCAACATGACCAGAGCCGGAATCCGGTCGCCCGCGGGCAAGCCCAGAAGCTCGGGCTTGAACATTCCGGCGGCTCGCTTGGACTGCCGAAGATCAGGAGGGGCGGCGGCTACGCCTGTTTGCAGCTCAAGAAACCGCACCGGGCGGCACAGGCTTTTTTCGAAGATCACGGCCTGGTAGACGGTCCCGTCGAGATTCTGAACCAAACCGGCTGCCATCGGGGCCCAGCGGGAGCCCGGGATCATAGCCATGCCGTCCATCCAGGCCCCGGAACAGTCCCAGGGAATGATATCGACAGGCGGGCCGACCCAGTTTTCGAATCCAAGCGTGGTCGGCGAGCATCCCTGCTTGATCGGCACTCCCTCTCTGCTGAAGGCCTTCTGGTCCTCGCCCGGCGCCCCGTTGCCGTCCGGGTAATCCACCCGGATCTTGACCGTGCCGATGTTGCTCTGGCCCCAGCCGACGTCCACCAGTGCGTAGTTGTTCTCCGGGTCCGTGAAATGCTCCCAGTCCCAGTCGAGCAGGTGGTGATTGTCCAAAGAGGGTCCAAAAACAACCGATCGGTCCCGGAAACGGTTGGCGGCCTGGTCATCGGCGGCCTGGGTCCCGTTGGCCGGGTAAGCGGCGGGCGTGCAATCGTCCGAGATGATCGGATCCCAGGCGTTGTCGCTGGAATCCGAGAGCGGGGCCTCTCCCAGCAGGGGACACTCATCGGTGCAGGCGGCATCCCACGGGTCGCGCGGGCAGAAGCAGGCTCCCACGGATGTGCCGGTTCGGGTGACGCCCTCGGGGCCGCCACCCCAGCTGTCGAAGCTTATGTCATAGCTGCCGGTGTAACAGGTGGAAGCAATCTGAAGGCCGCCTCTGCTTCCATTACCCGAATAAGTCACCCCGGTCAGCGCCAGGTTGGCGACCATCAGCTCGTCGTCGCAGAAATCACCCACTCCGTCCCCGTCGGCATCGCTCTGGTTCATGTTGCCGTACTGGTTTCGGCACCCATCGAGGTCGTTTTGCCAGGGTTGCTTTAAGGTCTGGTAGCCGATTTGCAACGTATCACAGTTGCCCTCGTTCTGGTCTTCCTGGGTCAGGCACAGAAACACGTTGCGGCAGGCGGAAACATAGTCGTTGACCGGCGTGCAGTTGTCCACCTGGTTGCAAGCATCATCGCATGCCGACCGGCTGAAATAGGACAGCCCGAGCCCGTCCAGCCGCTCGCATTCGTCCAGGCAGCATTGCTGCAAACCCGTGGCTCCTCCCGGGCAGTCTCCCGATACCGCAGTGTCCCAGTACAAGTCGGTATCGCCGCTTGAGTCTTCGAAGTACCTGTCGCAGATGTAATCGCCGTCGAGATTGTAGGCCATGTACTTGTTGTCTGGCTGGCAGTCGTCGAAGTTCAGCACCCAGTCGCCGTCCCGGTCGGGGTCGCAGGCATCACCGTAGAAGTCGCCGTCGATGTTGCTGTTGGAAGTGCTGGGTGTTCCAGGACACATGTCGATGAAGTCTTCGAACCCGTCGCCGTCGGTATCGGAAACCTGGTCGTCGGCGTAGGCTCCGCTGATGAAGTAGCTGCGCAGGTTATGGAAGATAGCGCAGGCATTGTCGGGCGCGATCTCCAGCCAGGGGTAGGAACGGGTTCCTTCATTGTTCGCCCAGCTGTTCTTGATCTGGACCTTGACGATCCCACTGGCATTTTCCTGATATCCGATGATGACCACCTCGTGATCGCCCGTACCCGAGGAGCAACTCGAGATCGAATGGCCGGAATCGGCGTTCATGTTGGTCAGGATCGGGCCGTACTGAAGCTGGTCCCATATTTCCTGGTTGGATACTCCGGGCATTTCCGAGAAGCTGGTGATCCTGTAGTTCGGGAGCACTCCCCCCCCGGAACGGGGAACGCCGACATCGCGCAGTTTCTCGAGGGTGCATTCGATCTCGAAAGAAGCCCCGCCGCTGTTGGTGTCGAGCCCGCACACTCCACCGCAAACCGAACCACCCGAAAACTGTCCCAGGAAACCATATGGGTCGAGACCGATGGACAGGTCGGGATTCGCCTGGTCGATCTTGAACTGCATTTCCAAGGCACCCACGGAGGCCCAGACGACACAACCGGTGCCGCACTGCTGCCGGTTGGGAGTGGTGTAGTCTCCCGGGGGGAGGTTCAGCGGCCCGCCGCCGGGATGGTTACGCCAACTCAATTCCCTGACGATCCCCGTTTGCTGATCCCCGGGGTTGCAACCTCCAAGTCCGACGCACAACAAGCCGACCAATCCGGCGGCCGCCATCCTGATTCTTCCATTCATCGTGGTTCTCCTCGTGCTGGTTTCGGGCCGCCCCGGCCGTCGCCTTCGCTCTTGAAATATTTATTCGGCGCAAAGACGCAGCATCTCGACTAAAGCCTTTAGCGCCTTTTGCATGTCGGCCACCGCGATGCACTCGTCTGTGGAGTGCTCGTTCCGGGCGCCGACGCCGACCACCGCCATCTCGATTCCCCGGTTGTTGTAGATCGAGGCATCGGTGAAGCCGGTGATCAAGATCGGCTTGGCCTCGATGCCCACTGTCCTGTAAGCCGCCTGGGCAATCTTGACGCTGGGTGCGTCGTCGGGAATGGTCACAGCTTCGCACAGGTTGTCGACCTCGATAGACGCCTTGGCGCCCACGGCCTCGACCCGTTCGCGGATGATGCGCTCCATCTTGGCGGCCAGCGCAACACCCTTTTCGTGATCGGAGCTGCGGCACTCGGCCAAAAAGCTGGCCTTGTCGGGTACGCCGTTACGGATCAAGCCGCCCTCGATCACTCCCACGTTGGCCGTCGTCCCGCCGTCGAGCCGGCCGAGCTCGAGCGCGGCGATGGCCTTGGCGGCGGCCTGGATGGCGTTGATTCCCTTTTCCGGTTCCATGCCGGCGTGGGCCGACTTTCCGGTAATCGCGACGTCGATCGCGAAATACGAAGGACCGCCGACGACTATTGTGTCCAGGCTGTCGTTGTCCAGCAAGAAGCCGCGCCTGGCTGTGATGCGCGAAAAGTCCATCTTCTTGACTCCCAGCAGGCCGACTTCCTCCTGGCGCGAGACCGCGAACTCGATAGGCGGGCGGATTTCGGCGATGCGGATCGCCTCGAGCACCTCGGCGATTCCGGCCTTGTCGTCGGCGCCCAGAATCGTATCTGAGGCTGAGCGGATCAGGCCGTCTTTCAGCACGGGCTCGATTCCAACGCCCGGCTTGACGGTGTCCGCGTGGCACGATAGCAACACGGGTTGCTTGCCGCTGCAGCCCTTCTCGGGAAACTCGGCCAGCAGGTTGCCGTAGTCGTCGAGCGCGGCCCGGCCGCCGAGGCCGGTGAGTTTGGCGAGCAGGTATTCCATCATGCGGGCCTCGTTGCCCGACTCGGAATCGATACGCACCATTTCCATGAACTGTTCGACCATTCGTTCTGGCATTACGTGCCTCCCTGGAGATTAATAAAATCAAAGACAGCCTATCATGCACCGACTGAAACAGGCTGTAAAAAAGATCACGGCTTGCATTCAGGTGAACAAGTTGGATAGCATTGGCATTTCGAGTGAACACATATGCGGGAGGAACGGCATGCACGGTATCAGCGGAACGGCGCTGGAAGTCGAACTCGGCACACGCAAGATCGAGCGCATCAAGATTGATGAGAAGCTGTGGCGAGAGTACCTGGGCGGCGCGGGCCTGGCGGCCAGGCTTTTCTTCGAGCAGGAAGACGTCAATCTCGATCCTCTTTCGGCGGAAAACCCGCTCTACATAATGACCGGTGTTCTGGGCGGCTCGAAGATCCCCGGCGCCTCGCGCTTCGCCGTCTGCGGAAAGTCCCCTCTGACAGGCATCTGGGGCGAGTCGACCTGCGGCGGCAGCTTCGCCCCCGAGCTCAAGGCGGCCGGCTACGACGCCGTCATCGTGCGTGGAGCCTCCGATGTTCCGCTGACGCTGGTGATCGACGATCAGCGCGTCGAGCTGGTCGATGCAGCGGGATTATGGGGCAAGGATTCCTACGAGACGGTGGACGAGTTGAAAGGGATCTTCGGCGAGGGCAAGGCCGCGCGCGTGTTGTGCATCGGTCAGGCCGGTGAGAACCTGGTCAAGTTCGCCTCCGTCTGTCACGACAAGCACGACTTCGCCGGGCGCACCGGGATGGGCGCCGTGATGGGCGCCAAGAAGCTCAAGGCCGTTGCCTGCCGCGGCTCAGGCAAGATCGAGGCTGCCGACCCGCAGGCGCTCGCCGACCTGAAAAAAGCTGTCTTCGCCCGCATCCGCGAGTCGGTCCCGGCCCAGAGCCTGACCGAGATGGGCACCAACTCGTCCATGGACCTGGGCATGATGACCGGCGATGTGCCGATCAAGAACTACCGCGTCGGCGAGGCGCTCGAGATCTCGGCCGAGATCGGCGGCCCGACCATGACCGAGAAGTTCCTGGTGAAACCCGGAGCCTGCAGCAACTGCCCGATAGCCTCCAAGCGGGTGATGAAAAACGAGCAGGGCGAGTACAAGATGGAGCAAGGCCCCGGCCCCGAGTACGAGACCGTGGCGACCTTCGGATCGTTATGTAACAACTCGGATGCCGCGGCTATTTTGAAGATCAACGAGTGGTGCAACCGTTACGCCATGGACACGATCAGCGGCGGTGTGACCGTGGCCTTCGCCATGGACTGCTATAACGAGGGCATACTCACAAGCGACGACGTGGACGGACTGGATTTGAGCTGGGGCAACGCGGAGGCGATTCTCGAGCTGGTGCACAAGATAGCCAAACGCGAGGGCATCGGGGACATCCTGGCCGAGGGCAGCCGCGAGGCCGCGCGCCGGATAGGCAAGGGGGCCGCCGAGCTGACCGCCGAGATCAAGGGGCTCGAGCTGCCGATGCACGACCCGCGCGGCTGGCACGGGCTGGGGCTGGCCTACATGATGTCCAACCGCGGCGCCTGTCACAACGCCCACCTGATGCATCCGATCGAGCAGGGCATGGTCGACTGGACCGACATCGGCTTCTCGGACAACTACGACGGCCAGAGCGACGAGGGCAAGGGAGAGGTGGTCAAGCACGCCGAGGACTTCGGCGTGCAGTGCAATTCGCTGCTGCTGTGCGTCTTCGACATGTGGACCTTCGCTTCAAGCGATCCGCTGGCGGCCTTGCGCGCCTTCTGCGGCATGGACCTGACAATGGACGACTACCTGAAGATCGGCGCCAGAACCTGGCTGATAAAGAGGGCGCTTATCAACCTGATGGGTATTACGGTCAAAGACGATCGCCTGCCCAAGAAGGTTCTGACGCCGCTCACGGACGGCGGCGCCGCCGGCTCCGTGCCCGATTCTGAAAAACTGCGCCGCGACTACTACGCCGCCCGCGGCCTCGACGAACAGGGCCGTCCCACCCGGGCCGTGCTCGAAGCCGCCGATCTGGCCGACGTCGCCGACAGGCTGCATGACACCAAATAGTTAGCCCCCCTAGAACGTAGCCAGCCCGATGTTGAAGGTCAGGTTCAGCGCCGGGTCCGTGCCGCCGAAGTACGTCAGGCTGGCGCGAAGCGAGACGGTGATCAGGTTGGTGATCCAGTAACGGTATTCGGCCGAGGCCAGGTCGAATACATTTGCATCGTCTCCGTTCACACCGGCGCCCAGAATCTCGGTGATGGAGTACTTGGAGCGGGCAGTCGGTTGGTAGCTGAGCACCGCTCCGGCCATTAATGTTGTCAAAAAGGGATCCAGCGAGAAGTAGGTTCCGGCCATGGGCTCAAAAGTCCATTTGCCCAGGGAAATCTTGTGCTGCCAGAGCAGGGCAAGCTCGATGGGGGCGATGATCTGCAGGCTGCCGTTGGTAATGATGTAACGGACGCCGACGCGAATGTCCTTGCCCAGTTCCCGATAGCCGAATGATTGTTCTATTGCCCTTACCAGCTCCAGGCGGACGAAATCGTCCGGTTCGGTGACCAGCACGCCCATGCGTCTCAGTTCCTGCATTGCCAGGCTGCATTGCTTGGCCCCGTCCCAGCGTTTGGAGAGTATTTCCATCATCCGCTGGATTTCCTCCACGGTCAGCCGGCGCTTGAGCAGGTTGTGCCGGTGCAGGACGTTCAGGTAGTCGATCACCCGGGTATAGGTGGCCACCGGCAGCACCCGTCCCCAGCCCAGGCCGGAAAAGACGGCTACCGAGGGTATCTCGTTGTCGGTGCCGGAACCGAAATTCAAATCGGAGTTCAGCTGCGCTTCCGCGAACAGGAACAGCTCGCTGACCAGGTAGACGTCCGCCGTCATCCGGGCGTAATTTCTGTGCGGACCTCCGTTTCCGCTGACGCTCAGGCTGCCGCTGGCGTCTCCGTCCTCGTTCACCGAGAAGTCGCCGTTCACTTCGAAATCGGAGGAAAAGGAAAAGTGGCTCGAGGCAAACCGGTTCTTGAAGGTCAGATCTGAAGATCCGCTCAGGGTGAAATCGCTCTGGTAATCCATTGAGAGGTTCAAATCGAATCTGGTGCCGGTTCCGGACAACGTATGGTAGACGGCGATTTCCGGATCGCCGTAACTTACCGCGCTGCCCGTAGCGACCTTCTGCTGCATGACGACTGCTTCGGGACACTTGGGACACTCGTGAACGGGCGGGGGGCCGCCCGCCGCCGGTTGCGGATTCTTCCAGTTGTCGCCGGTGATTGAAGCCGCCTTCTTCAGCGCCTTGGCCTCAAGTTCCTTGCGTATCCGGGCCGCTTTTTCTTTTACGACAGTCTTGGCCGCTACGTACGCTAGCTGCTGCTCATCGGTGGATTCCAGGCCGGGCAATTGCGGAGGCTCGGGCAGCGCGGCGGATTCCTTCAGTTTCGGCGGAGACGACCGCAGCACTCGAACCGGTGCCTGGACCGATTCCCCTTTTTCGGTTCGCATCTCAGCGGTGTAAACCAAATCGGCTTCCAGGCGGATGGCGACCGAGGCGCTGTTGGGCCGGCATCCGCCCTGCCCGCCGGGCTGGCAGACGGAAGAGCTGACGGACAGCTTCCTCAGTTGTATGACGAAGGAGCTGGCCCCTGCCGGAGGAGGAATGTTTCGGGCTCGCTCTTCGAGCAAGCCGCCGATTTCGGCAACCACTTCCTGCGAGGCCTCCGGCTTTTCCGCGCTTGCCAATCCCAGATAGTTCAGCGGGGCTGCCGGCGGCGTTGGGGTCGGGGGCGGGGGAGCGGGCGCTTGCTCGCCCGCCGCAGGCTGCGGTTCGGGCTTGGGCGCCTTGCCCGCTTCCGACAACACCTTCTCGGCCTTCTCGATGTTGTGTTTGGCAATCTGGTTTTCGGGGTCGATCTCAAGCACCTTCTTCCACATTTCAATAGCCTTGGAATAATCGCCCGAGCCTCCGTAGGCCAGGCCCAGCTTGAACCAGGCCTCGGCGTTTCCGGGATCCAGCCGGGTGGCCTCGGTCAGGGGTCGAATGGCCAGGGAAAAGGACTTCTGAGCCAGCAGGGCGTCGCCCTCTGCCAGGAACATCTCGGCTTCGCTCGGCTTCGCAGATTTCTCTTCAGCCGGCTTCGCATGTTTTTCTTCGGCGCCGGCCTGCGCCAGGCATAAATCATCGCCCGTGAGCAGAACCAGAAAAAGAAACAGGCTCAAGATAACCCTATTGACCGGCATGACATTCCTCCCTCTTTTTTTTGCCTTAGAATTTGTCAAAGACGAATCTCGAAGTCAATTGACTCTGAACAGTTTGAACTTGGGGTGAAATAGCACAACTTGATGGGATAAAGCGATCCCAAATAGTTGGAACATTTCCGTTTCATTAGATTACAAAAGCCTGAAACCCAAGCACGCTCTGGTGCGTAGAAAACCTGGAACCCCGGGAGAGACGAATGAAGAAAAAAAGCGTTCTCGTAAGTGTTTTCATGATCTTGGCCTCTTTGGCCGTTTTTTTCCCAGCCGATTCCAGCCGGGCTTTTCTTGGATATTCCCGCTGGGGCTTTGCTCCAGGCGGGGCAGACGATCTGATAGACGATAGGCCTCCTAAAGACCCGGTTTTCTACAAGGGCCCCTGGAAAGTTCAAAAATCCAGTGGCTTGTATCAACAGGCAGAGGCCGAGTTCAAGAAGCAGAACTTCCGCCGGGCCGAGCAGGCCTATGCCCGTTTCATCAAGGAATCCCCGCGGCACATCGACGTGCCCCGGGCCACATTCCAGCGGGCCCGGGCGCTTTTCAAACTGTCTTCATTCGACGAGGCGCTCAAGCTGCTCGATGACTTTCTGGCCTCTCGCCCCGGATTGCTGTTCGAGGCCCGCGCCCGTCTCGCGCTTGCCGATCTTTACGGCCGGATGCAGCAGTGGGGCTTCAGGCGCGGCAACAAGATCTACTACAACCGCGAACACCGCGAGGGGCGGCAGATCTCGCTTTACTATTACAATCGCAAGCGCTCCGTGCGCGAACTTGAGACGGCCCGGCTGGCCTACCTGCTGCTTTCCCAGAGCACCCCCGAGAAGACAGGCGCGCGATCCGATACCAATCTGGTTTCCGAGGCGGTCGAGTGTGATCTGTCACTTGCGGAGGCCTTGAAGAAAGTCGGCCGGCTCTGGGATGGGGGCACTCCGGAGACGGATATCGTGCCGCCCGACCCCGGCGCAACCTACGATTTCTCCTGGCCCGAGCGCAGCAAGGCAATATTCGTTTTCGAAGAGGCCGAGCGCATGGCGGCAAACAAGCGCCTGGGCCGGCTGGTGGCCGAAGCGCGTTACCTGAAGGCGGCCTTCTTGATGGCCTATCCCGAGGCCCCGCCTGTCTCCTGGCAGAAGGCGTCCGCGGACAGACAGAAGAAATGTACCGAAAAGCGCCGGAACGGCGATCCCGTGTGTCTGCCCGAAACATACGATCCGGGCGCGCGCCTCGATCCGCTTACGATAATCGATCAGTTGCTTTCCGACTATCCAAAAGATCCCAAGACCGATCGGGCCGTCGGAACCCGGGCGCGCATTTTAGAAAGCCGCGGTCGTTATCTCGATGCCGAGAAAGAATACCGGCGATTGATCGACAAGTTCCCGAAGTCGAAATTCAGAGGCGACGCCAAGGCCAGCCTTTACGATCTGCGAAGGGCCTGGTTCTCGCAGACCAACCAGACGACTTACATGCCCGGTGACAAGAAAGAGATTCCGGTCATGGCCCGCAACGTATCCAAGGTAACTTTTGAAGCCTACCGGGTCGATCTCGAAAAAGTCATGCTGCGCGAAGACAGGCTGATGAGCAGAAGCGCCCGCTTTGCAGACTTCAAGGCCAACTTCGGCGGCACCAAGGCGGCCCGCAAGTGGTTTGGAAAGAAGGTGGCCTCCTGGAGCTTGAAGCTCAACGACAAGGGCGACCACCGCCAGACGCAGGGCAAGAGCGCCTTTCCGCTGGACGAAATCGGCGCCTACCTTGTGCTTGCCAAGGGCGGAGTGGAAGAGCGCGTGGCGCTGGTAGTCGTATCCGACCTGATGATCACCGCCAAGCAGGATCGCGGCAAGACCCACTACTGGATAACCGGAACCGACGGCAAACCTGTGCGCGGGGTCGCGGCTGTGGTCAAGGAAGTCTACTGGATGAACGGCGCCGAACACGTGCGGGTCAAGAGATACCGATCAGACTCAGACGGCCGTGTCACCCACGAGATGATCCGCTACCGCTACGCCAGTTCGAGCAGCGTCGCGGTCTTCGCCCAAAGCCAAAAACGTTACTCTTTTACCGGCCAGCGTTATTGCAACAGCCGCGGCTCAAGCAACGACTACGATCAGAGCCGTCTTTTCACCATCAGCGACCGGCCGGTCTACCGGCCCGGCGACAAGATCAAGTTCAAGGTCTTCGCCCGCGGTTATCACAAGGGCAAGAATGAAAACCTGCCGGGTCGAAGCGTGCGCATCAGGCTGTTCGATCCGCGCGGCCAGAAGCTCTACGATCACACGTCTGCGACCGACGAGTTCGGCGGCGTGGGGGGCGAGTTCGTACTCGAGAAGGAGACTCCGCTGGGGGTCTACCGCCTGAGCGCCTGGGTCGAGAAGGGATATACCAGCGCCCAGTCGTCCGGAAGCAGCTTCCGGGTCGAAGAGTACAAGAAGCCCGAGTTCAAGGTGACGGTCACACCGGCCGTGCCCGATGCGCGACCGGGCAAGGCTGTCAAGGCCGAGATCAGCGCCCGTTATTATTTCGGAGCGCCGGTTGGAGGCGGCCGGGTGCGCTATCAGATCTACCGCCAACCCTACTGGCAGGTGCACTATCCGCCTTCTCGCTACGACTGGCTGTACGGCAAGGGCTACGGCATCGTTTACGAGAAACCCTTCGCCCAGGGCACCGGCCAGGAACTGGTGCGTGAAAGCCAGGGAACGACCGACGAACAGGGTCGACTGAAACTCGAACTGCCGCCGGCCGAGCCTGACTCCAAGATCGACTACCTCTACACCATCCAGGCCCAGGTGACCGATCTCAGCCGGCGCACTATCCAGGGCATGGGCGAAGTCAAGGTCACCAGGGATCCGTTTCAGCTCTTCACCCGCACCCGGCAAGGATTTTTCTCGCCGGGAGACCGGATCGAGATGGAGATCGAGGCGCTGACGCCCCAGGACAAGCCCGTCCGGGCCGCGGGCGGCTACACGATTTTCCGCCTGAGCTACCCGGTGGGTGAAAAGGAACGGGCCGAGAAGATCGGCAGCGGAAAGTTCGCAACCGATGCCCAGGGGCGCGCCTTCATCTTCTGGAAGGCGACTGCCGCCGGCCAGTACAAGTTCGTCCTGCACGCAAGCGCGAGTCAGGGAACGCGGGTCGAACATGAGCACATTCTCTACGTCGCCGAAGACAGCTTCGATCCCGGGCGCTTCCATTTCTCGAAGATCAAGCTCGAGACGGACAAGCGCACCTACCTGCGCGGCGAGACGATTCGCCTGCTGGTCGGCGTGCCACATCCCGGCACGCCGAATTCCGGGGCCGTGATCTGGTACTCGGAGGAGGGCGGCGACGAGATCTTCAAAGAACGCGTGATGCGCCTCGAAGGCGCGGGCGCGGTCATCGAGATTCCCGCCGACGAGACCCGCTCGCCGAACTTCTTCGTACGAGTGGCGATGATCGAAGACGGCAAGCTGCAAATGGCCCAGCGCGAGATCTTCATCCCGCCCGGCGAGGAGATCCTGAACGTCAGCCTGACTCCCGACCAGGCCGAGAAGCGTCCCGGAAGCAAGGGCAAGTTCGATATCCAAGTGACCGATTACCAGGGCAAGCCGGTCGAGGGACAGTTTTGCCTGTCGGTCTTCGACGCCTCGGTGCTTTACATTCAAAGCGACACCACCGGCGACATCCGCGGCTACTACTACGGCAAGCGGCGTTACCTGGGGCTGTGGATGGACAACTCGCGCAACGTCTGGCAGATGCTGGTCGCCTGGGCACCGCGCCGACCGAAGTTCAAGCGGGGAGGGCTGCCTTACGGCGGGTCTGCTGCGTACTACTGGCCGGTATATCGCGATGCGCTCGATGAAACCGGTATCATCTCGCTGCCGAGCGGGTCGGCCGGGGGCACCATCGGCTACGGTCGCGGTGGCGGCGGCATGGGTCGGAAAATCGGTGTGGGCGACTACTCCGTATCGTTGAGTTCACGGGCATCCGCATCGGGCCCGCTGATCACCGGAGCGCTTTCGCGTACTGCAGGGCATCTCTCCGGCAGGTTCGCGAGAATCGATTTTGACGGGCGAGATGTGGCGGGCCAGGGCGCGTCTTTTGCGCCGGTAGCCTTACGCGAGTTCTTCGCCGACACCGCCCTGTGGCTGCCCGGCGTAACTACCGATGCCAAGGGCCGGGCGACTGTAGAGATCGACTATCCCGACTCGGTAACCAGCTGGCAGGGACGGGTTTTCGTGGTCGACGCCGGTCGCAAGGTGGGTATGGCCACGGCCCAGGTGATCACCACCAAGAAGCTGGTGGCCCGCATCGAGACGCCGCGCTTCGCGGTCGAGGGCGACAAGATCAAACTCGCCGCCGTAGTCCACAATGGTTACGACTATCCCCTGGACGTCCAGTTGCGGCTCGACCTGGTCGGGTTGTCGCTCGACTCGAAACCCGAGCTGTACCTGCGCATTCCACCAAACTCGGACGTGCGCCACGATTTTGCGGCCAGCGCAAACGAACCCGGTAAGGCCGAAGTGAAGCTGACGGCTCGAAGCACGAGTGACAGCGACGCACTCAAGAAGACCTTGCCGGTAGTTGAGTGGGGCTCAGAGAAAATGCTGACCGCGGCGGACAGCCGCAAGACTCCAGGCAAGTTGAACTTGTCTTTGCGCCTTCCCTCCGAGCGGCGGCCGGGCAGCGCGCGGCTTACAATCGAGGCTGCGCCCAGCATGGCCGGCCTGCTGCTGCGCGCCTTGCCTTACCTGATTCGCTACCCCTACGGCTGCATCGAGCAGACGCTCTCGCGCTTCGTGCCGGCGGCCGTCGTGGCGCACACGCTCAAAAATGCCGGCGTCTCGCTCGAGCAACTCAAGCCGGTGCGCGGGAAGGCGAGTATCAGAAAGCACCTGGGCAAGCTGCCCTGGTACTCGGCGGTGCGCAGCTCGGCGGAACTCGAACGCATCATCCGCGTCAACCTGCGCCGGATCGCCTCGATGCAGAACCCCGACGGCGGCTTCGGCTGGTTCGGCGGCTTCGACTCGGACCCCTACATGACCGCCTACGCTATTATCGGCCTGCACGAGGCCAAGCTGGCCGGTTATTCCGCCGGCCCCGAAGTCCTGAGAAGGGCGCTCGATTGCCTGCACGCCAGGACAGACGAGTGGAGGGCGAACCACCTGGGTGTTTTCATCGCCTATGCGGTGGGTCTCGAAGGAAGGCCGATGTCCGATCTTTTGAAGAGCGCCTACCGGCGGCGCGGCAAGTTGTCTCCCTATGGAAAGAGCCTGCTGGCGCTTGCGTTGTGGGACGACGATCAGAAGGCCCGTGCCCGGCAAGTAGCAGAGAACCTTTCCGATCTGGCCTGGGTAGACGAGCAAAACCAGACCGCGACCTTCAAGCCGCCCCCATCGCGCTGGTGGCTGTGGTGGTTCAACCGGGTCGAGACGACTTCCTTTGCGCTCAGGGCTTTTTTGAAAGTCGATCCCAAGAATCCCAACGTTGATCGCCTGGCCAAGTGGCTGACTTTGAACCGCTCGGGCAACCGCTGGTACAGCACCAAGGACACCTCCATGGCCGTTCTGGCCTTGACCGACTACATGAACGCCCGCGGCGAGCTGAACCCGAACGCCACGATAAACGTACTGGTAAACGGCAAGAAAGTGCGCAGTTTTAGGGCCACGCGCAAGAGCGTGCTGGGCATCGACGGCACGCTCGTGCTTCCCGATTCGGCCCTGGGCTCGGGCGAGGTGAACGTCGAGGTGCAGCTTTCGGGACGCGGCGTGGTGTACGCCACGGCTTTCCTGGAGTTCTACACCAAGGAAAAGCGTATTGCCGGTTCCGGCTACGAGATCTCGGTCAAGCGCAGCTACTCGCTGTTGCGGCCGGTTGTGCAAACGCGTAAGCTTGCCGGCAAGAAGATAAAAGTGCGGCGCTATGAGCATCAGCCGCTGGCCGACGGTGCCAGCGTGAAAAGCGGCGATCTGATCGAGGTGCGCATCGAGGTGGGCAGCAAGAACGACTACAGCTACCTGGTCTTCGAGGACTTCAAACCGGCGGGTTTCGAGCCGGTCGAGCTAAAGAGCGGCTGCAGCTTCGAGCATGGGGCCTGGATCTACCGCGAGTTGCGCGACCAGAAAGTGGTGCACTTCCTGTCCAGCCTGCCCCAGGGAAGCCAGGTGATGACTTACCGCCTGCGCGCAGAGATACCAGGCACCTTCCGCATCTTGCCTCACAAGGCGAGTGCCATGTACGCCCCCCGCATCCGGGCCATCTCCAACTCGGCCGGACTTGCGATCACTGACTGAATGACCATAGAATCCAGGCAGGCGCATTTTCGATAGGGGTACATCCGTGAGATCGACAGTCTGGCTGAGCATTGTACTAGCGCTGCTTTGGGCAGTGCCGGCCGCGGCGGCTGACGACGACGATTGGGGGGACGAGAGCGGTTGGGAAGAACTCGACCAGCGGACCGATAAACAAGACAAGGCGCTTGACCAACGGCCGATGGCGCTCGGCACTCACACCTTGCCGGCCGGAAAGTTCGCCTTGCGCGCCGCGGCGGGGCTGGCCTATTTCGACGCCGGCCTGCACGCCGGAGTGCTCGACAGGCTGGACCTGCTGGCCGATACGTTCTTTCCCTACACCGACCTGGGAAACACTTTCTTGGTGGGCGGCGGGGCCAAGCTGCGCATCTACGGCCACGGGATGTGGGCCTATGCCTTCAAGCTGCGCGCCTACGGGATCCTCTACCGCTCGGTCAACGGCGAGGTGAAGCACTTGCCCGAGGGGCTGGCCGTCTGGCCCTCGTTCATGATCGGCATGAAGATCCCCCAGGGCTGTTTCTACGCCGAGGTGGGAGCCTTGATCTTTCCTTACACCTCGGTCTCGTCGACACAGAGCTACGTCTTTGCCGGGGTCCCGGCTCATTTCGGCGGCGAGATCTACCTGACCGATTGGGTGCATGTATACCTGAACGTAGACCTGGTGTTCTCCGCCTTCTTCGGTGTTTTCACAATGAACCTGACCGGCCCCTTCAACGGCCTCGAAGCCGGTGTACTCTTCGTGCTTTAGTGGGGACGGAGTAGGTTCCAGAGTAGGTTCCACAGCGGCGAGCGCGACAAAAAACAAAAGCAGCTAACTTACCGGCTTTGCAGTGTATTCAGTGACTTCTTATGGTTTGGATTTGGCCCAGCTTGTCGAAGCCGTAGCCGCTATAGTCGACATTCAGGTGCTTGGGTATTTGGGTGAACAAGAAGTCCAAGAAGCGGGCCGTCTTGTCGTGGGAGAAGACGCTCAAAGGCAGCGCCAGGCGGAAGCTCTCTTTGGAATAGGGAAGAAAGGCGAGGCCGTTTCGTTCTGCGGCCCATTGAATACCCATTCCCAGATCGGCCCGGCCCGCTAAAATGGCCCGGGCCACCTCATCGTGCGTGTAGAATGACCCCACCTGTTTGATCTTTTCCTTGCTGCGCTTGGCTTGGGCGAGAAAAGATAGGGTTAGCTTGTGTGTGCCCGAACCCGGCTGACGCATGGCGAAGCGTATGCCCGCTTGCAGGAGTTTTTTTGGTTCGGACTGTTTGCCTAACTTGGAAGCGTTGTACACGAGCCCTTGTTGGCGTTCGAAGAGGTGAATCAGGCAGTATCCATCCATCGTCGCCAAGGATTTTTTGATTTGGTCGTCTTTCAAATGACAGCCGGCCAGATGCACCATGCCCTTTACGAGTGCGGCCAACCCCTGGCTGCTTCCCACCCGGGCCGACAGGACCGGAAACTTGGTTTTACTCTGGTACAACTGGATGGCGCGTTGCAAAACCGGGTCGTCGGAGCCCTGCATCAGAAGCATTTGATCCAGCAGTGAATAAACCAAGCCTCCCGGCGGCATCTGTGTGCTCTTGTCGAGCCACTCTTCCAGGAGGTGCTTGGGGTACAACCACTTTCCGCCGACCCGGGTAGCGGGCAACTTGCCTTCGCCCACCAGGGTATATATCCGTTTTTCGTTTAGTCGCAGGTAAGCGGCGATCTCTTTGGTGGTCAAATATTCGGTCATCAAGCTCATTCCTATTACAAGGCCGCTCTATCTTGCAAGAATAAACAAACCCAATAGTAACTAATGGGGACGGAGCAGGTTTAGAGGGGCAGCCGGCCAAGAAAAAGGGTATGGCGCGCGCCGCCCTTTTTCAGGCGGGCGCGGACCCGGCGCGATTCCGCCTCGAAGCCGCAATGGCGCAGCCGGCGCTCGAACTTGGCGTCGTCCCAGGCCGACCAGACGGCCAGGATCCCGCCGGATCTCAGCGCCGCGCGTGCGCTCTCGACCCCCTGGTTGTCGTAGAGCCTGGAATTTACGGACTGGGCGCAGGCACGCGGGCCGTTGTCCACGTCGAGTAGTAAAGCGTCGAAGCGGCCGGGGCTCCGGCGCAGAAAGTCTGAAAGGTCGCAGATCTCGATCTTCACCCGCGGATCGTCCAGGGGCCTTTCGGCCAGCGGTGCCAGCGGCCCGCGGTTCCACTCCACGACGACCGGCAAAAGTTCACAGACGACCACTGTCGCCGAAGCCGGCAGGACATCGAGCGCGGCCCTCAGCGTAAAGCCCATCCCCAACCCGCCCACCAGTACACAAGGCTCTTTTAGCCTTAGCGCCCGCTCGCAGCCCAGGCGGGCCAGGGCCTCCTCGGATCCGTGCTGCCGGCTGGTCATCAGATCCTTGCCGTCGGCCAGGATAAAGTAATCCCGGCCGCGCCGGCAGAGGGTCATGTCGCTCCCGTCGGGAGTCGTCGCCCGGGCCAATTCTTCCCAATGCTGCATCCAGCGCCTCCACAGGCCAGGTTATCACACGACAAACCGGCGGGGAACAAATGGGAACAAATGGGGACGGAGTAGCTTTGGGAATAGGTTCCAAGAATAATTCCTTGTAATGCCAGTCTAAATAAATTAATATATACGTTATTGATTAGATTAACTGTTTTGGAGGAGTCATCATGCCGTTGACATCCGCCGATATCGTGCCGTTGAACAAGGTCCGGGCCCGTTTGACCGAACTTGCCGAGCAGGTTCGCGAGGGCCACGAGAAGATCATCACCCGTAACGGGGAGAGCTACGTGGCGTTGATCGACGCCAGGCGCTTGGACTACTACCACCGCATGGAGCGCGAACACATCCACCTGGCCTTGCTCGATGAAGCCGGCCGCGCCTGGGGCGACGTGGAGGAGGGGAGAATGCTGAAAGTGTCCGAACTCCGCGCCAAGTACAAGAAAAAGCCCGGCAAGCGCTGATACATACTAATGAGCGGCCACTGCAACATCCGCCTGACCCGCAACTTCGAAGCGAACCTTGAAGAGATTGAACGCTTTCATAAGGAGCGTGATGCCGGCCGGGCGTTCTCGTATCTGTTGGATGAGTTATTCGGTACAATATTTCCCAACCTGCGACGATTCCCCGGATTGGGCGCTGATTTCCTGTCAAGAAGACCCCGATCTACAAAAGGGCTGCTTCTACATGAGACCCTTGTCAAACGCATGGGGAATAGCGTCGAGCTTAAAGAGTACATCAGCGGCGACTACTTGCTGTTATATGCCGTACGCGGCGATGACATCTATCTGCTCTCCATCAAGCACCACCTGCAACTGTCTTTCGACCTGAAAGACCGCTGGGTTCCATGATTCCTGACAAGTCTGAATAATAGCTTCCCACTTTTTTCCCCCGGCGGGTAATAATCAACAGAATCGGATGGACCGGGAAGAGATCAGCAAGCTGTACCACCGGCTGGGTCCATTGATCTACAGGCGGTGTTTGCGGCTGCTGGCCGACCCCGAGCAGGCTCGGGACGCCACGCAGGAGGTATTCGTGCGCATGCTGCGCAACGCGGGAAAACTGGTTATGGACAGGGAGTGCCTGCCCTGGCTCTACCGGGTGTCGACCAACTACTGCCTGAACGTGATCCGGGACGGCCGGCGACTCGAGTTCCACGCGCCGGCCGAACTCGGCGCGCGCGCCAAAGATCCCGGGATTGAAGCGCGCCTGGCGGCGCGACAACAGGTTTTAGCCATATGCGGGATGGTCGACGAGAAGACCCGGCAGATCGCGGTCATGTCTTATCTGGACGGTATGACACAAGAGGAGATCTCGGGCGTGTTGGGCCTCAGTCGCAGGACCGTCGGCAAGAAGCTCCTGCTCTTAGGGAGAAAAGCGCGCGAGGCGAGATGCAAAGAGAGGCCGGTATGAATCTCGAACTCGAAAACACTCAAGCGACTGGTTGCCCGTCGGAGTACGAACTGGACGCTTTTTGGCTCGCCGGCTGCCCGGCGGATCACCCGCTCGGGCGTCACCTCGAAGCCTGCTCGGACTGCCGCTTGCGGCTTCGTGATTACGAAAAAGCCCGGCTGGTGTTCGAGCAGGATGTCTTTCCGTCAAGCGCGGATGCCGTTGCCGACAAGTTGGCCGGCGGCTCGCCCGCCTCCCGTTCAAAATGGCTGCTTTCGCCGCGCCTGGCCGCGGTTTTTGCATTTGGCGTCGTGGTCGTTGTTTTAGCGATCGTCTTGTGGAAGACACCGGGCCTGCCGGGGGGAGACGGATACAGCGGCATCAAGGGCAGCCTCGGGCTGAAGGTGTTTTGCCTGCGCGCCGGGCGCGTGTTTCAGCTGGCCGAGGGCGAGCAACTGCTTGCCGGCGATCGTATTCGTTTCAAAGTCTCGACGGCGGGATCGGGATTCGTGCTGATTGTCGCGCAGGACGCCGATGGCAGCCTGCAGCCTTACGCAGCGGTCCGGGTTGCGGGCGGCGAGCAGGATCTGCCCGGCAGCATCGTCCTGGACGACAGCACCGCCGATGAACGCATTTTCGCATTTTTCGCGCCGCACGAGATCGATTTCGAAAAGGTGCGCGCGGCCGCGACTGAGATCTTCGAGTCCGGCGCCGGCATCGAGAAGATCGGCAGGTTGCGGGTGGATCTCGATCAGACCAGCCTGCTGTTCCGCAGGGGACACAGGCGATGAAGCCGCGGATCAAAGGCTGCAGGATTCTTTGGCTGCTTGTGCTGATTGCCTGGCTGCTGCCCGTGGTAGCGGCCGCTGACGTGGCCCGTTTCGCACTAATAGCCGGCAACAATCGCGGCCGGGAGCGAGAAAGATCGTTGCGCTATGCAGAGAGCGACGCCAGACAGTTTGCGGCAATGCTCGAAGATCTGGGAGGGGTTCCACACGATAACCTGGTGCTCTTGACCGGCGCTGGAGTAGATGGTTTCCGCTCGGCGCTTGCCGAGATAAACGACAAGATCGCTACTCTGGTTCCGGCGAAAGTTCCCCGTGCCATGTTGCTTGTCTATTTTTCAGGACATTCCGATGGCGTGAACCTCGAATTCGGTTCGCAACTGCTGCCCTATGAGGAAACATCGTGACGGCCGAACTGTCGAAAACTTACGGCAGCCGCAGGGAGTTGGCCCTGCCTCCCGGGATCTACGATGTTGCCCAACGGGAAGGCGGACGACTCCTGTCCGAGAAGATCGAGATCGCGCACGGCCAGACGGTCGCGATCGATCCCGGGGCCATGCTCGAACGGGACTCGCTGCTGACCTCGTTGAAGTCGGGAGTTCCGGGCCGCCGGGGCCTGGGCATGTTTGTACAGTACGGCCTGGTCAGCGGGGCGCTCAACAACTTCGGCGTAGTCCACCAGGGCATCGTGGGAGTGCGCGCCGATCTCGGTCCGCTTTCTCTTTTTCCGCATTTCATCTACGGACAAGCCGACATCGATCAGGACAGGTTGCGGTTTCGGCTGCGTATGTATGCCATTGAAAGTTACATCACCTGGCGCTTCGAATACTCGGTTCTGGATCTCTTCGCCGGGTTGAACCTTGGAATCAGTTATGGTTCCCAGCGGCTGCCCAACGGCGAGAATTTCAACGGGACAATCTTTGCTTGTGGGGCCGTGGGGGGCATTGAACGACGGCTGCGGGCAAGTCTTGCAGTGCGGCGATTGTCCGGCTGACCGGAGCTGTGCCGTGGACGGACACTGCATCGACAACGCCCTGGTGCAGGACGACAACGTGAGCGCCTGCGGTGGATTCGAGGTCAACGGGGGCAGCCTGTTCGACGACCCGCTGCCTTACTGCTCGGCCGAGGTGCTGCACTGGCGCTATGAGCAGGCCGACCAGATGCTGAAACTCGGCGATGCACGTGTATTGCTCAACTGTTGCGGTGATCACGGTATGAGCGTCGAGTTGAAAGACGGCGTCTACCTCTTCACCGAGACCGACGCCCCGGAGGACGGCTGGGGCCGCTGCAGTTGCATGTGCGTTTTCGACTTCAGCATCGAAGTTCAGCAAATTGCCGCGGGAGTCATTCAGGCCAAGATCGTCAGGCTGGTGACCGATAATCTCGCGTGGTCGAAAGATGTTTGGGAGGGTGATCTCGATCTCAGCGCCGGTTCGGGCCAGATCGTCATAGACGATAACAGCGTGGATCCCTGGTGTGTCGAACCATAAGTCGGATCAGTCCGATTTCCGATCCGCCGGCCGTAACCTTTCGATGGCTCGTTGTCCCTCGCGGCGGATCTTGGCCCACTCCCCACGCGTCTTGCATACCCGCTTCGGAATGTGGCTGCCGGTCGGTTCGATCTTCTTGCAGACGATCTTGTCGAGAGGATTCGTAACCTGCTTGTTGTAGGCCTCGATCTGAGCCTTGAACTCTCGTTCCTCTTGCCGTCGCTGGCGCGTTGCCTCGCATCCCGTCGCCAAGGCGCCTGCCAGCGACAAGCAAAAGAGAACGATACCGAAGCGCATTTTATGTCTACCCTTCATGTAGTCATCCTCCGCACCCAACCTATGCCCCCGAGCCTGCCGGGTCAAGCAGTTCATCGGTAGATCGCCGTGATTCTAAATCTCTCGGCTCCCGATTACCAGCCAGACCAGCGAAGTCTCGGATTGCGAACGAGTTGACTTCGCAGGGGGGCTGAAATAGCTTTGTCCCGTGATGAGCAAGGGCGGCGAATCTTTCAAATTCGGTAAATACGAGCTGATAGCACATCTGGCCACCGGAGGCATGGCCGAAATTTACGTTGCCCGGCAGACCGGCATCGCCGGTTTCGAAAAGCTCCTGGTCATAAAACGCATCCTGCCGCACCTGGCGCGCGAAGAACTGTTCGTCAAGATGTTCTTCGACGAGGCGCGCATCGCGGCCAGGCTCAGCCACCAGAACATAGTGCAGATTTACGACCTGGGACACGTGGATGATCAGTATTTCATCGCCATGGAGTATCTCGAGGGGGAGAGCCTGGCGAAAATGATGCGCAAGATTCGCAAGAGCAAGACCCCCCTCTCGCCGGCCTTGGCAGCCGGTATTGCCTTGCAGGTCTGCGAGGGGCTGCACTACGCCCACACCATGGTCGGCCCGGACGGCGAGGCGTTGCAAGTCGTGCACCGTGACGTCAACCCGCAAAACGTCTTTGTGCTCTACGCGGGGGGGGTCAAGCTGGTCGATTTCGGGATCGCCAAGGCCACCAACCGCTTCTCGCACACCTCGACCGGAATGCTCAAGGGCAAATACGGATACATGTCTCCCGAGCAAATCAAGAACCTCCCGTTGGACGCCCGCTCGGACGTCTACTCGGCCGGAGTAGTGTTGTGGGAAATGCTCACCGGGCGCAAACTTTTCCGCCAGTCCAGCGAGTTGGAGATCCTGCAGGCCATTACCGAGCAGGACACTCCGCCGCCGTCGGCCGTCGTCTCGAACGTGCCACCCGAACTCGACGCCGTGTGCCTGAAGGCCTTGCAGCGATCGCGTGAATTGCGATACCAGACGGCCGGCGAGATGCGCATGGAGCTGTCTTTCATGGTTAAGCGCTGTCGCGATCCGTCGGATACCGTGGCCATCGGCGAGTTCATGCAGTCGACCTTTTACGAGCGCATGCTGCATAAGCGCAAGCTGATTAAGGAAGCGCAAGATCGCGGCACGAACCTCCAGAAAACTCTGTTCGGCGACCTGCGACTGTCGCAGCCGGATTTCAAGATCGACAGCGACGATACCGAACCATCAATCTCGCGCTACACACCCGTATTCGACCAGAAGAGCGCAAGCGACGTGCTGCCGGCCTCACAAGCAGCACAAGCCGGCAAGCGAGCGACCGGAAAATCACGCCTGGCGCTCGGCCTGGGCGCGGCAGTTGCGCTAGTCGGCGCCTTGCTGCTCGTATTCTTGTTGTGGCGGCCCGCTACAGGGTCCCTGTCGGCCGCGGACGGCGCGCAGGCTGCCGGCGCCGGCGATGCGGGAGTCGCGCTGCAACATTCCGCTGTGGCCGATGCGGGCTCGCTCATGGTGGTCAGGCCGGTCGGCGCGGACGCCGGTGTTACGGGTTCAGCCGGGCACGGCCCGCGACGGGGGCACAAGACCAGGAAAATCCGGGCGCGCAAGAAGAAGCTCGGCCTGACTGCAAACCCGGCGCCCGTCACGCCTGTGACTTCAGCTAAGCCCGGCCGGCTCCGGTTGGCGACCGTGCCCTGGACCACTGTTTACTACAAGAAACGCAAGCTCGGAGTAACGCCTTTGGTAGACATCGAGTTGCCCTCGGGCGAATGCAGCCTGCACGCGGTCAATGCCGAAAAGGGCATCGACAAGGAAATCATCGTACAAATAAAACCGGGCGAAACGACCATGAAGAGGATTCGTTTCTGAGTACCCGGCCCGAGAAAGGAATGAATAATGAAGATAGAAGTCCAAGAGTTGGAACCAGCTAAAAAGAAGAAGATCCCGACTGACGACTCCAAACTCGGCTTTGGAAAGCATTTTTCCGACCACATGTTTTGCATGGACTACGAAAAAGGGAAGGGCTGGCACAGCCCCAGGATTGAAGCGTACCGGACTCTGCAACTCGATCCGGCCTGTATGGCGCTGCATTACGGTCAGGAGGTATTCGAGGGTCTAAAGGCCTACCGCGGTGAGAAAGACGGCATATACCTGTTCAGACACCGCGACAACCTCGCGCGTCTCAACAGATCTTGCGAACGGATGGTAATTCCACAACTGGATCTGGATCTCGTCTCCGATGCTCTTAAGAAACTGGTATTGCAGGACAAGGAGTGGATTCCCAAAAGCCCGGGATGCTCGCTGTATATCAGGCCCAACGTCATCGCCGTCGATCCATTCCTGGGCGTCCGGCCGTCCGATAGCTACCTGTTCTATATCATTTGCGGCCCGGTGGGCGCCTACTATGCCGAAGGTTTCAACCCGATCAGTATTTACGTGGCCGATAAGTTCGTTCGCGCGGTGCAGGGCGGCGTGGGCGAGGCAAAAACCGGCGGTAACTACGCGGCCAGCCTGTATGCCCAGAGGGAGGCCCAGGAAAAAGGGTTCAGCCAGGTGTTGTGGCTGGATGCCAAGGAGCACAAGTTCGTCGAAGAAGTCGGAACGATGAACATTTTTTTCAGATTCAACGATGAGCTACTGACCAGTCCGTTGACCGGCAGCATCTTGCCGGGAATAACGCGCGATTCGGTCATCAAGCTGTTGGCGAAATGGGGTGTGAAGCTGAGCGAGCGCCGGTTCTCGATCGACCAGGTCATCGCCGCCCAGAAGGACGGCTCGCTGCGCGAGGTTTTCGGCGCCGGCACCGCCGCCATCATCGCTCCCGTCGGAAGCTTCCAATACAAGGGGACGAACTACCAGGTCGGAGACGGCAGGACCGGCGAGCTTTCGCAGAAGCTGTACGACTTCCTGCTCGATCTGCAGTACGGCCGCGAGCAAGACGACTTTGGATGGGTGGAGAGAATAGGCGCTTTCTGAGCGCACTCGTCAGGGATCGATTCGCACCAGGATGGCTGTAATGTTGTCCTTGCCGCCCCGGTCTAAAGCCAGCTTGATCAGGCACTCGACCGAGGCGGGCAAATCGTCTTTCTTGACGCGGTGGGGAATCTCGTCGTCCTTGAGATAGCCAGACAATCCGTCCGAGCACAACAAGAACACGTCGCCGGCACGGTAACGCAGAATGCGCGTGTCGACTTCTACGTAGTCATGCGATCCGACGGCCCGGACGAGCAGGTTTGAATAGCGCGAGCGGGCCGCCTCCTCGGCGGTCATCTTGCCCGATGCAATCATGGCCGCAAGGTAGGTATGATCGCTGGTTATCATTTTCACCTTGCCGGAGCGCAGCATGTAGATGCGGCTGTCGCCGACGTGAGCCACGAATGCCGCATCCGGCATGATCAGCAGCAAAGACAGCGTGGTTCCCATGCCCTTGCGATCAGGGTCGATCTGGCTGAGGCCGAAGACCTGGTAGGCGGCGGCGCGAACCGCCCGGTCGATCATCCGCCTGACTTCGTCGGCCGATTCGTTGTCGGGATTCCGTTTGAAATCCTCCAGGCACGAGGAGTTTGACAGCAGGTGGTCGCGGAGTGCCTGAATGGCTTCCTTGCTGGCGACCTCGCCGGCGGCGTGTCCTCCCATGCCGTCCGCGACCACGTACAGTCCCAGTTCTCCATCGGCCAAAAAGGCATCCTCGTTGTTGGTTCTTTTCCTGCCGACGTCTGTTTTTGCCACGGCCACTGTGCGCATGAGACAACTCCGGTGTGCGGATTAATGGACGACAGGCGTCGGGCTGTCAAGTGCCGACTGTTCCACCGGCGCCGATGGCATGTCTTGTGCCGCACGGTCAGCGGTGCTATTTTCATATTGCTAGGGGAGGTCGGCATGAATATTGTTGGGCGATTGGCGATCATTTTTTGTTTCTTACCGGCGTGCGTATCGTTTCTCTCGTGCGGCCCGGCGAACCCTTCTCCGGGTGTTGCCGCTCAAACGGCGGACGCGGCACCCGCCGCGCCCGCCCAGAGCATCGAGGCGCGCGTTTTCGAGTCGCGGGTAGATGAGAAAAACCTGCTGCTGAAAGACGAGCAAGCCGCAAAAAGCTACTTGCGCCGCAAGCTCTTGGGCATTATGGAGGGGAAGCTCACCAAACTGGGTTTCGATGTCGGCAAGGCGGAATCGCTTTCTAAAGCCGGAAAGCTGAATGACTTTAGTGTCCAGGGTCACGCGGAGAAGATTCCCGGACAGGGCAGCGAAAAAGGCAAGATTGTAAGGGCGGTCCTGTGGGACGTACATGCAGGCCTGTCGGTCGAGTTGTCGGACGCGGATGTCGCCGACCTGGGCGCGAGCCTCGACGCCTTGCCGGTCAGTTCGATCGAGGGAGCGGCCAAGGTCAGCGAATATCTTGACGGTTACCGGGCACTGAAACCGCAAAAGGCTTTTCTTGCGACACTGGAAAAGAAAGTGGCTGATCGCTGGGCCGGGCTTCTGGATGCCTTTCTCAAGGTCAACCAGGAGACCAGCCTCAAGGATCCCCAGCGCTATTTCGAGACCTTGGCCGAGTCGATTCGGGCGCTGTGCGCCTTCAAGGCGAGCAACCCGCGGCACGATAAGTTCGCCGGGCTTCAGAAGACAGTTACGCTGTCGGCGCTGCGCTGGCTGCACACCGTTCCGGTCAAAGCGGACAACCACGAGCTAATAAAGCGGATGCTTGCTCGCCTGCGAAAGCGATGCCCGTGCGACTTGCCGGAGATGATGACTTTTCTGCATCGCGACCTGGAGCTTTCCTGGCGCGACCGTCTCAATAAACTGGACGCGGCCAAGGTGTCTTTTCCCAAGCTGAAGCAGGATTTTATATTTTTCATGCAAGATTTTCCAAACTCGGATTTCTACCCCGAGCTTGAGTTGCGTTTCTTGTCGCGCTGGATCGACTACCTTCAGGCGCAAAGGCCGGAAAATATCAAGCAGCTCGACGGCTTTGCCTCGGAGGTCGAGCTTTTGGGCAAACGTTTTCCTTCCTTTTCACAGCGCGGGGGGGTCGAAGCAGCCCTGGGTCGGCAGTGCCTCGAGGTCCTGTCTTCGGTGAAAGTGCCGGATTTGAAAACTCTTAGCGGGGTCAAGAAGGCGCTGGCAGGTTGCGATCATTTTCTGCCCGCCGGCATGCGAACAATGAACACCCGACAGCGCCTGGAAAAGATCGAAACCGAACTGATCGAGGCCAGGGAAGACCGCCGGGAGAAAAAGTCGCTCAGCGGGCTGGCTTTCTTTATCGGCTGGGACAAGGCGGTCAGATCGCTGAAGTGGGGACACGCCCGCAAAGACTGGACCGGTGCTGCCGGGGGCAGCGCTGCCTTCGCCAAGGCCTGGGCCGAAGGACGCGATGCCGGAGCCGATTGCCACTGTTCTCTGGATCCCGACGAGCCTTGCCGCGTTTTTGATGAGGACGGTCCGCACGGAGGCTACGAAGTGGTCGGCAGGTTCTTCGACGACCGCCTGCGCGGTGTCGATCTGTGCGATGCCTACGCAGGATCGAACTCGGCCGCTTTGTATAAGTTTTTCGATCGACGCTATAAGAGGGCACACGGCAACAAAGAGGCTGCCGCTTTCTTGGCCGGGGCGGGGAGAGAGGTGAGATTCGGAAGCATGTCGAAGGTCATTGTAGATCTGCGTTGCGCTGGTGGAACTTGCACGGTGCGTTACCGCGACGGCAAAGTCTTGAAAGAAAAGCACGAGCATGATCGCGCCTTGAAATCGGCCCAACACTCCCAACGGGAACGCACGCGGCTCAAACGCATAGAGAAAGGCTGGCAGCAGCGAGACTGCGTCCGCTGGGGTTGTGACTATGAGTGCCAGTACCGGGGAGAAGTCTTCGAAAGGAAAGGAAAGCGTTACCTGATTACCATTACACGCTCGGGCGAAGAACCGCGCAGCGTCGGAACCCGCGTCTGGGTCAAGGCCGACGAGTTGTTCGACTGCAAATGAATTATAGACACTGAGGGGCTGGTACTGTAGCCTTGTTGATGGAAGAAGGGGGCGAACGGGATGGAGATTGTCGCCCATGAGGCGAATTGCCGCTATTTTATGTCTTTCGATCTTGTTTTTTGCCTGCAGCTACCCGCCGGCCAGGATCTCGTCGAGCGCTGAACGAATTTCTCCTGTCAAGCTGACTGTCATCGGGACGGCCGATTTCCACGGCTCCTTGGATGCCGGAAGAGATCGTACAACAGGAAAGCGCACGCTTGGCGGAATAGACGTCATAGCCGCCTACATTCGGGCCGCCCGGAAGCAGAACCCGGGAGGAGTCGTGCTGCTGGACGCCGGCGATCTCTACCAGGGAACCCTGCTTTCGGCGGCATCCGAGGGCGCCGCGGTGATCGAGTTCTACAACATGCTGGGATACGACGCCGTCGAGATCGGAAACCATGATTTCGATTTCGGACCGGTCGGCTATCACTGTACCCCTTCCAGCGCCAGTGAGGATCCCCGGGGCGTTATCAAGCAGCGCATCGAGGAATCCAAGTTTCCCTGGCTGTGCGCCAACATGTACGATCATAAAAGCGGCCGGCCGGTGAGTTGGACCAATCTTCAGCCCTACACGATCATCACCCGCAAGGGGATAAAGATCGCGGTGATCGGATTGATCTTGACCGAGACTCCGCTGGTCACGAATCCTCTCAACGTCAAGGGTCTCGATTTTCAGCCCCTGCTTGAAACACTGCGCCGCATTCTGCCCGAGGTACGCGCCAAGGGGGCCGGAGTGGTAATCGTGTTGGCCCACGCCGGGGTGCGGCGTGATCCTCAAAGCGGCGAGATTCATGGCCAGATGGCCGATCTGGCAAGGCAACTGAAGCCGGGGGAAGTTGATCTGATAATCAGCGGGCACGAACACGTAACCTTCACGGGCCGGGTCAACGGTATCCCGGTAGTGCAAACCAGACCCCGGGGGGTGGAGTTCGCCCGGGTCGAGTTGCTGGCGGACGCCCGCAGCGGACGCTTGCTCGAGGACGGTGTGCACCTGCAGGATAACGTGCCCTTTGCCCGCACCGATGAAAAAGGCGCCCCGGCGGTCTTCGCCGGGCGCGAGATAAAACCGATCGAGAGCTTCGCCGCCAAGCTGGTCGAGTTCAAGCACAGCATTGAGAGGCTCGAACAAATCAAGCTGGGGCGCGCGCTTGCAACAATGAATAACCAGACCAGGCTGGACTCTCCGGTTGGAAACCTGGTTACCGATGCCATGCGGGCGAGCGACAAAGAAATTGACATCGCCATGTACAACTCGGGCGGATTGCGAACCAGCATCTTGAAGGGCAAGATTACCTACGGGCGCATCTACGAGGTGGTGCCGTTCGACAACAACATCGTTTTGGTCTCCTTGACAGGAAATCAGATTACCCGGATTATTGAGCATGGATTGTCCGGACCTTACGGCGTGATGGAAATCTCGGGTTTAAGGGTTGAATTCGACGCTTCGGCGCCGTCCGGGAAACGCTGCTTGTCCATCGAGACCGAGGACGGAAAGCCATTGCGGGCAGACAAGCTGTATACCGTGGCCACAAATGACTTCGTCGTCAACGGTGGAGACGGTTATTGCGTTTTTGCCGAAGGGGTAAACGTGCGTAATACGCGCACGCTGATCCGCGAGGTAGTGGCTCGCTATATCAAGGAGAGGGGAGTGGTCGCTCCGGCCCGAAGGGGGCGTTACCGGCCCTGCACAAAGACACGTGCCGAATCGCTCAGACATTGATCGCATTTTGTTGCGCTTGTCGGCGCTCGTGCTCGTGGTTGCCAGCGGCGCGGCTTGCCGGGAGGGAGTCCCGGCCGGCCTGGATGAAGATCTCGGTTTTTCTGATCTGCTTTTTATAAGCCGAACACCGCCGCGTCACGCCGGCAGCCTGGTGGCCGGAGACGGCTTTCGCCCCGGGGGCAACCTGGTCATGCTGTCACCGGCGGCACCCAGTGGAAAGCTCGCCAACCTTTCAGGCCTTTCCGCAGGAGACGTCGCCGGGGTCGACATCTCACCCGATGGAAAATCGGCACTGGCCGCTATTCGCACAGACCTGCACGATCGCTTTCACATCTACCGGCTCGATATCGCAGCTGTCGATCGGGGCGAGAAGTGCTTCACCGATAACGGGGACATTGGTTCTGCTTGCACCCGGCTGACATTCGGCCCCGCCGACGACACCAGGCCGTTTCACCTGGCTGACGGGCGGATTGCTTTCCTGAGAGAAGATCCCGGCGGGCAGGTCGATTTCGAAGGCCGCGGCAGGTCGAGGACGCTTTACGCAATCTCACCGGACGGCGCCGATCTTGCACGACTCGACTACGGACCGGGACACGACCTGGGGGCCGGCAGCCTGCTGGACGGGCGCATGCGCCTGGTGCGCTGGACCCGGCGCGAGGGCGCGGCGGTTTTTGTGCCGCTTGTAGCCGATCCCTCGGGAAGCTCCGGAGTCGTTCCGGACGGTGACGCTTCAGCGTCGGTTCCGATGACTCCCCGCCAGGATGCCCAGGCACGTCAATTTGCCGCCTGCATGCCGCCGCTGGGAACCTGGGGTGCCGGGACGCTTTGTCAGAGGGACGACGCGGGCGAATGGTTGGCAAGCATAGCAGACATTCCTTCGGGTGACGGCTGCTCGCCTCTCGGCCGGGTGCGCGATCCTTACCCGCTGGCCGACGGGCGATTCCTGGTTTCCCTGGCCAACACGCCCCAGGGTTGCACCAATACCGAGGACGGAGATCATGCTCGGGTGCCCGAATTCTCGATAGCCATCCTGGATCCGATTGGCGGCGGCAGGAAACCGTTGTACGGGAGATCGAACGCCGCCGATTTGTTTCCGCGCCCGGTCATGGAGCACTCCATTCTGGATTCGGGAGTGATTCCTCCTGCGCTTCCGCCGGCCTGCCAGGAGGGAGGAGTCGTCTTCGAGGGTTTCGCCAGAGACGAAAACGGTCCGGTCAGCGGGGCCGCGAGGATAAGGTTTCTCGAAGCTCTATCCGGAGAGATTGCGCCCTGGATGATGGAGATCGGCGGCCTGGATGTCGGAGCGCTCTGCGGTTCGGGCGGTGTTTTCGAGGCCCCGTTGTACCCGGATGACTCGTTCAGTGTAAGGGCGCCGTCCGATGTGCCCCTGAGGATCCAGCTGCTGGATCACTACGGCGCGGCGCTCGGCAGCGATCCGCTCTGGAGGGGAGGACCGGCCTGCGCCGGTCGCAGTTGCAGCGGCTGTCACGCCGGGGCGACTGCCAGCGACGAGCTGGAGCACAGCCTGGCTCACGCGGCCGGCCCGCTTGACCTGTCGGACAGATCGGTCCAGCGCTCGATCGATTTCGCCCGCGACATACAGCCGATTCTGAACCGCTCTTGCTCGACCGCGAATTGCCACGACTCTACGACGGCCGCGGGAAACTACGTCAACCTGGCCGGCGCCCTGCAAGGACTCGACCTGAGCGCCACTCCCTCCGGTCGCACCAGCACCGCTTACGGCAACCTGACTATGGTTGACACGCGCAGGGATGCGGGAGGCAGGATCATCGAATCGCGCAGGCCCTACGTTGTGCCGGGATCGGCGCGCCAAAGCAGGTTGATTGAGCGTCTCGGGGTTCCCTGCCGCTTCGATTGCACGGGCGAGCCCGGTTGGGCCCCCTGGGCGCTGGGCCAGGGAAAAACCCATCCCGAAGACCAGCCCGGATTCAGCGGCGGCGTGAGCGACGATGAAAGGTGGCTGATCGTCGAGTGGATAGACGCGGGTGCTGCGTTTTTGGGACGGGGGGCGACGCCATGAATTGTTTTGGTTGCAGGTTGACGACGTTGCTGGCTGTTTTGGTAACGCTTGTGTCTACCTCCCGGGCCGACGATCCACTGGCCCGGCTCGACGCCGATCGCTACGGCCCGGGGACGCTGATTGCCGCCATGGAGCAGCTTGCGACCTACAGGCCGCCCCAGGCCGTTGACCTTCTGTTGCCGTTGCTTTCGCACCGGGAACCGGACGTGGCCCGCAGCGCCGGCTGGCTGCTTCGAAGAATGGGCCAGGCGTCCGCAGGCCTGACTGCCGCCGGCGCGGTCCTTGCCGACCCGCAGGCCGAGACGGATTCGCGCCGCTCGGCCGCGCTGGCCATTGGCGAGTTGCGCAACCAGGGAGGAATAGCGCCCCTGTCGACCGCGCTTGCCGACGACGCCGAAGAAAGCGTGCGCGCCGCGGCCGCCAAAGCGCTCGGCGATCTGTTCAGGCCGGGCGCGGCCACTGCGCTGGCCCAGGCGGCCCGCCAGGACGCAAGCGCCGAGGTGAGAGCCGCGGCGGTCAGAGCGCTGTCGCAGCTGCCGGATGCCGACCCCCAGGTGCTGATCTCCGCGCTAAAGGACGAAGACCCGCTGGTGCGCCTGGAAGCAGCCTGGGCGCTGGGGCAAGAAAGCTTCAGAGGCGCCCAGGGCCTGCTGGGCAATCTCCAGCAAGCCATGCAGAGCGACGCCGACTGCCGCGTCCAGGCGGCCGCGGCCTGGGCGCTGGGTGTAATCGGCGATCCCTCGGTAAAAGACGCGCTATCTGCCGCCCGCAACAGCCCCTGCCGCCTGACCTCTCAGGCGGCCGCTTGGGCCGAAGGGAAAATCAAATAAGTTTTATTGCCCGATCATTGTCAACTCACAGCCAAAGGAGATCAAAACTATGCACAAGTTACCTTTAACTCTATTAATCTTGACCGGGGTGTTTGTGTGCAATTGTGCGGGAAGTTCAAGCACTGATCCCCGTTGCGAAGGAATCGATTGCTCCGGTCACGGCAAGTGCGTCATAGAAAGCGATCAGCCGAGATGCTTGTGCGACACGGGCTTCCGCGAAGAAGGACTGGCCTGTATCGAAGAGGCGGGCGGCGCATGCGATGGCGTGGACTGCTCCGGCCATGGTCATTGTGAATTGAGTTACGACGAGGCGGAGTGTGTCTGCGATACCGGCTACTATGAAGATCAGCTCCAATGTCTGGCGGACGACCAGACCGGTAGTTGGGCCAGGACCATGGCCAGCGGTGGCTTCGATAATGGAGCGGCGGACGTGGCGGTTGATGCCGCCGGCAACATGTTTGCCATCGGCTCGTTCGAGTCGGATGCCGATTTTAATCCCTCGGCCGGCGTCGATGCTTTCGAATCCCAGGGAAAGACCGATATTTTCATCACTCGTCTAAATGCTGATTGGTCATACGGCTGGACCAAGGTTCTTGCCGGTGCGGGTGAAAACCACGGACTGCGAATCGTTGTCGACTCATCGGACAATTTATACCTGACAGGAACCTTTCAGGATTCAGTCGACCTTGATCCGGGGCCCGGCCAGGACTTGCATCAGTCGGCCGGCAATTCAGACATGTTCATCGAAAAGTTGGACTCCAGCGGCGAGCTCGTCTGGAACCTGGTGTATTCATCATCCGGGATTGATTTTACCCGGGACCTGGCGATTGACGCTGTGGGCAACGTCTACCTGACTGGTAAAATAGGAATGTTCGATCACCCAATAGACTTCGATCCCAGCAGCACAGTACACGAGATCGACCCAGCGGATGTGCAGTCATGGGTTTTCATCACCAGAATCAATAAGGATGGAACTCTTGGATGGGTGAATTTTGTGGACAATTCAGTCTCGTGTGATGCCCTGAGCGTTCACCAGGACACTCTTTACCTGGCCGGCCGGGTTGATACGTTCAGTGGTACCGCAGACATGGATCCAACCGACGGAGAGGATATTACCGACAGGGATGGAATCTATGTTACCAGACTAGGGCTCGACGGCTCGTACATCTCGAGCGTGATAACGGATGTTGACTCTTTTTCTCCCGATCTCGGTGTCGATGGTAGCGGTAACATGATAATCAGCGGGGAGAGTAATCAGGCCACTGATTTCGATCCCGGGTCCGGCGAAGACCTTCGCTCCTGTGACAAGTATCCAGCGGCGTACGTTTTCAAGCTGGATACCAGTGGAAATTGCCCGTGGGCGAGAATTTGGTGCAAGACAGAGGATTTTGTGGAATTTGGAGTGAACCGCGTGCAGGCCGATGCGGCGGGAAATGTTTACACCGCTCTTCACCATGACAGTGCCATTGATCTTGATCCGACAAGCGGCGAGCAACTCTCTGCAAAGTACGGTTTCACTATCGTGGTTCTTGGCCCTGACGGGGCTTTCCAGAAAGCATGGGAAGTAGGATCGGACACGGCTGTCACAAGCGGTTTTGGCGCGATCAACGGCATGGTCTTGGATTCACAGGAAAAAAACCTGGTAGCCGCTGGCACCTCCTACTCGAACGGAGAAGATCTCGATTTCGATCCAAGCGCCGGAACGGAAATGCACCGCTATATTTCCAAAAACAATGTTTTTATCTGGCGTTTGCCTCTTGACTGAGTTGTCGGGAAAAGAGAGTTTGCCATGTTGAGCGTTCGCCCGCGTGCTCTGCTTGTTGTGTCATTTGCAGCTGTCTTGTGCACCGTCGGGGTCGGCTGTGGAGACGGAGGCTGGTCGAAAAAAGACCCCAGCCGGTATGACCTTTCGTTGACTACATGAAAGACAGCTGAATGACCTCAGACTTCTTCTGACAGCTTGTGCGGCAATACCGGCGGTGCTAGGCTCCCTAAGATCGCTGTCAATCCGTTTGGGAGGCGTCATGAAGAAATTTCGTATCCTGTCCGCCTCGGGGGACGACCGGCCGGGAATCGTTCATCAGGTCAGCCGCTTCGTATTCGACAACCAGGGCAACATGGAAGACAGCCGCATGGCCATCCTGGGGGGCCAATTCTCGCTGATGATGCTCTTTAGCGCGACCGAGGGTGACATCGCGAAAATGGAGCGGGAGCTGCCGGCACTCCAGCAGCAGACGGGACTGAGAATATTTCTGTACGATGCCATCGATCCCCGTGAATACAAGCGTGAACCTTCGCTGCCCGTGCGCCTGGAGGTGGTGGCCATGGATTCCCCGGGGATCATGGTTCAGATTGCCGAAGTATTGGAGAAGCACCGGGTCAACGTGGAGACGCTGGATGCGCACCTGTCACCGGCCCCCGCTTCCGGCACGACCGTCTCTTCGGTCAAGATGAAGATCTGCGTGCCCCAGGACGTGTCCTTGAAGGACGTCAAGGAATCGTTAAACGCGCTGGCGGGTCAGATAAATCTCGATGTCGTGTTCCAGCCGGTTCAGGAATGATTCGGAAGGGCGAAGCCTGGATGAGTACCGAATCCCAAAAGACAGTGTTGCTGGTAGACGACGAACAGGCCCACCTCGAGAGCCTGACCAGGATATTCAACAAGGAGGGCTATCATACCCTGGGCGCTTCATCGGGAAAACAGGCCTTGAGTCTTCTGCGCCAACACCACGTTCACGTCATGTTGACCGACCTGGTCATGCCCGAGATGAGCGGCAGCGAACTGCTCAAAACCTGCCGGGCCGTTTCCCCGGAAACCGAAGTGATCATGATGACCGCCTTCGGCACAATCGAAGTCGCGGTCGAGGCCATGAAGGACGGCGCCTACGATTTTATCACCAAGCCGCTGAAGAAGGTCTTCATTACCAAGGTCGTCAGGCAAGCGCTCGAGAAACAGAAGCTGCTGCTTGAAAATCGTTCGCTGCGCCGTCAGCTCGATTCGCTGCGACCGCACGACATCATCGGCCAGAGCCCGGCCATCGTCGCGACCATCAAGACCATCCAGCAGGCGGGGCCCTCCTCGGCCACGGTCCTTTTGACGGGTGAGAGCGGAACCGGCAAGGAGTTGCTGGCCCGGGCCATTCACCGGGCCAGCTCGCGGGCCGATGAGAACTTCGTCACGGTCAACTGCGCCGCTTTACCCGAGGGTATTTTAGAGAGCGAGCTGTTCGGCTACGAGCGAGGCGCTTTCACCGGCGCCGACCGCAGGCGGGCGGGAAGGTTCGAGGCGGCGGACAAGGGAACATTGTTTCTCGACGAGGTCGGTGAGCTGAGCGCCTCGACACAGGTCAAGCTGCTGCGCGTGCTCCAGGAGGGCGAGTTCGAGCGCCTCGGATCAAACGAGACCATCAAGGCCGACTTGCGCCTGGTGGCGGCTACCAACCAGGATCTCGAGCAGGCTGTCCGCGACGGGCGTTTCAGAGAGGATCTCTTCTACCGGCTCGACGTGATTCATGTCCGAGTTCCTCCCTTGCGTGAGAGGATGGGAGACATTCCATTATTGGCTAACTTTTTCCTCAGGCGCTACGCGGCCAAGAACGAAAAGGAGCTGCATGCCGTCACTGCCCGTGTCATGGATGCGCTTGCGAGACACACCTGGCCCGGCAACGTGCGCGAGCTGGAAAACGTGATAGAGCGGGCGGTGGTGTTGTCTACCGACGAGGTGATCGACCTCGATGACTTGCCTGATGCTTTAGCGGGCTTGTCACGGACGAGTTCCATGCATTCCCTTGACGGTAGGGGGATATTCATACCGGTCGGCACGCCTCTCGAAGAGGCCGAGAGAACACTGCTGAAAGAAACCCTCAAGGCCACCGCCGGCGACAAGAACCTTGCAGCCAAGCTCCTGGGGGTGGCCACCCGCACTATCTACCGCAAGCTGGAGAGCATGGAGAAGGAATAAGCTGCCCGTTGGGGCAGCTAGGGCATGTTTCTCTTGTTCTCATACACCGCAAAAAGGTAAAATGCGGGCAATCTTTGCGGGGGAGTCAGCGATTGAAATTGAACTTCGTCCAGGATTACATACGAGCTTCTATCGAAATGGAGCGGGATGATTTCTGCCAAAGATTGGCCGCGCCGCTTCTGATCTACGAGCATCCTCGGGCCGGATTGTCTTTCGACTGGGGGCAGACCCGCTTGACGGGCACCCAGAAGGAGGTTCCGCTTACCAGAGACTTGATTCGGCGGGCCAACAAGCTGCCGGTCATGGAAATCAAGAAACGCATCCTCGGTCCGCAAGGGCAGGTCAGGCTTGGGCGCTCGGAAGACAACGACCTGGTGATCCCGGATGAGACGGTTTCATCACGCCATGCCGTGTTCCAACTTTCGCAGATGGACGGCACCATATTGCTTCAGGATCTGGCCTCGATGAACGGCACCAAGGTGAATAGCACGCGCCTGGTGGTCGGTAAGGCACTGGTGCTGTTCGACGGCGACGTGCTCTCATTTGGAGACTCTGTGTTCCTGTTTTTCTACCCGGACGGTTTATATGATGTTCTCAAGGCCAACCTGGATTCGATCTGACCCGAGGCCAGATTCAGCTTGTTTGCATTTCCTTGACTTTGACATTATCTGCGTGAAACACTTACCAAAACCGGGCGCTTACGCCCTGAACAAGAGATTTAGCAGTCGCCGGGAGGTTGGGTGTGACTTATGAAGTGCTGGTGGTGGAGGATAGTTCGGCGATGCGCTCGTTTATCGCCTCCACCGTCGAAGAGATAGAAGGGGTACAGGCGACCGAGGCGGCCTCGGGATTCGAGGCCCTGAAGGAATTACCCCGGCAGCAGTTCGACCTGATCATTACCGATATCAATATGCCCGATATCAACGGGCTTGAACTGGTTCGCTTCATCAGGGAAAATGAGCGTTACCGTAATTGCCCTCTGATCATCGTTTCTACCGAATCCAGCCAGCGTGACCGTGAGCGCGGTTTGGCTTTAGGCGCAAATAGCTACCTGGTTAAACCATTTTCGCCGACCGATCTCAAAGACTGTGTCGAACGATTCTTAAAGGATCCCGGCCGGGTAAGTTCGTAATGGCGGACGATCGTGACAAGCCGAGCTCGAAGGCAGTGAACGATTTCCTGTCTGAGGCACAGGAAATCGTCGAGAGCCTCAACAGGGACATACTGCAACTAGACGGCAATACCAAGCGCGGCAAGACGGATCCCGACCTGATCAACAATATCTTTCGATCGGCCCATTCACTGAAAGGCCTCTCGGGGATGTTCGGCATCAAGAAGATGGCGGACATCGCGCATATCCTCGAGAACCTGCTGGACGATTTGCGTATGGGCAAGGTCGATTCCAACGAAAGCGTAATCGACGCTCTGTTCGACTCCGTAGAGGTGTTCAATAGCCTGATTGCGGAGGCAAGCCAGGGTCCCAAGGTTCCAAAGAAGGTAATTACCGCGCTGCAGAAACAGCTCGAAAAGGCCGCGCGGCAATCGGCAGGCGCCGAAAAAGAAAACCCGCTCGATAACATCAAGATCGATCCTGCCGTTGTCAGTGTACTGACCGAGTACGAGGAGTATCGCCTGGTCGACAACATCAGGCAGGGCGTAAACCTGTTCATGGTGCACGCATCATTCAATCTGATGGATTTCGACGAAAGCCTTGCCAGGCTGACCGCCGCCTTGAAGGCCATGGGCGAGGTTGTCACCACCTTGCCGTCATCCGAGAGCACCAGCGAGCAGGGCATCGATTTCGACCTGATCTTCGGCACGGAACTGTCCATGGAAAAAGTCAATGACTCTGTTGCCGCCGAAGACATTACGGTTGTTTCGATCGAACGTCGAAAACCGTCGTCACCCAAAGTGCATGCGACCCCGCCCGAGCAACATGACGACTCGGAAGATCAAGAGAACTCAGCAGAGGACGAGGAGGAAAGCGAAGACGACGACGGGGACGCTCGGGCTGGTTCTGCTGCATACCCCCCATCGACTGAGGTCGAGACCGGAACGCTGCGCAGCGTCAGCAAGACGGTGCGTGTAGATATTGCCAAGCTGGACAGCCTGATGAACATCGTCGGAGAACTAGTGCTGGTACGCACGGCCGTGAGGAGCATCTCCGAGCAGCTCAAGGCAGAGCACGGTTTTACCGGGCTGGCGGTGGACCTTTTCAAAGAGTCCAGGAATTTCGAGCGCAAGCTGGACGAACTGCAAGCCGGCATCATGGAAGTCAGGATGGTGGCTTTAGGCCAGAACTTCGAGAAGCTCTCACGCATGGTTCGCAAGATTTCCAGGACCTCCGGAAAGGAAGTTGAACTGCAAATCAGCGGTGCCGACACGGAACTCGACAAGCTGATCGTCGAAGACCTGGCCGATCCGCTGATGCACATCCTGCGCAATTCAATGGATCACGGCATCGAAACCAGGGCCGAGCGGGTCAAGGCCTCCAAACCGGAAGCAGGCGTAATCAAGATGGCGGCCTATCAAAAGGGCAACCATGTAGTAATCGAGATAGAAGACGACGGGCGGGGGCTCGATCTGGACAGGATCAAAAAGGTAGCGCTCAAGAAAGGCCTGGTGAAAAAAGACTACCTGGCGGATATGACCTACCGGGACGTCATGAACCTGCTTTTTCTGCCCGGCTTTTCCACCAGCGAAAAGATCAGTGAGATATCCGGACGCGGGGTCGGGCTAGACGTGGTCAAGACCAACATTGCCGCTTTAAGCGGTATGATCGATATCGAATCCAAACCTGGGTTTGGCACCAAGTTCACCATCACCTTGCCGATCACCTTGGCGATCATCCGCGCCTTGATAATCAGGGTCAGCGAGCTGGTCTATGCCATCCCGCTGAACTCGGTGCTGGAGATAATCAATGTCGAGCAGAGCCGGATAAAGACAATCGAGCGCCGCGAAGTCATAGAAATGCGAGGCGCGACCTTGCCTTTGTTACGCCTGTCCGATCTGTTTGAACTGGGAACAAAAGAACACCTTTTGGGCGATACGCGATACGTGGTTGTCGTTGGACTGGCGCAGAACAGGCTCGGGATAGTCGTTGACGGACTGATCGGCCAACAGGACATCGTTATCAAGTCACTGGGCAAGTCGCTGGCTAAGATATCCGGCATCGCGGGGGCCACCAACCTGGCCAGCCAGCAGACCATTCTTGTTTTAGATGTGGGTGCGCTTATAGAGGAAGCGCTTTCACGGGATTGAGCCGATAGGGAGAGCCTCAATTGCCTAGGAGCAAGAAGGACACGCAAAAAAAGACAAGGCCGGGATCCCGTCGAACTCAATCGGCCGGGAAGAAGAAAAAATCCCGGGCGACCGCCGTTGCCAAGGATGAAGTCTCAAGCCGAAAAGAGCAGAAGCCGGCTGAACCGGAAACGTTGAAGCCTGCAGGCGCCTCTTTTGACCCGGACGGAACCGAAGGTGACCAGGACGAGGGGTTGCGTGACAAGGCCATGGCCGAATTCTTTGCTTCAGACAATGAGCGCGGTTACGTCAGCTCGATGTCGCTGGATCTGTATCGCGATCAGATCGACACCCGCCTCAGGGCCGAGGGTGTGCACGAGTACCTCAGCTTCGCCCTGTCCGACGAGTTGTTCGCGGTCAACATCCTGCACATCAAGGAGATCATCAAACCGCCGATGATCACCGAGGTTCCTCGAACCGAGCCCGTGATCCTCGGTGTGCTTTCCTTGCGAGGCACGATCGTGCCGGTTGTCGACCTGCGCAGACGACTCAACCTGGCGGTGGAGCCACAGACGCGTAAGTCGCGTATACTGATAGCCGAAATATCCTACAACCTGACCGGCTTGCTGGTTGACGAGGTGCGCCAGGTGATCAGACTCAGGGAGGACGATATCGAACAGGCGCCCGGAGTTTTTGACCGCGCCGAGGCTGAGCACATTGCCGGTGTTGGACGACACGAAGGCGAGATGTACACTCTTCTCGATCTCGAGTCGGTCGTGCAGATTGACAAGTACATCAGGGTCAGCGTGGGTGGAATGCTGGAATGACCGAAGAATTCACACAGCGCGAAGATGGGCGCATCGTCCAGTTGGCGGCTTTTCGGGTCGGCAACGAGGAGTACGTGATCGATATCATGCGCATCAAGGAAATTATCAACCCGATCAAGATCACTCCGGTGCCCAGCGAGACGACACTGATCGACGGGGTAATTAACCTGCGGGGAGTGATCATCCCGATAGTAGATATACGCAAGTGTTTCGCGATACCCGAGGAGAACCGGTCGTTGCAACCCAAGTATATTATAGTTGTAGTGGCCGGCAAGATCGTCGGGATTGTGGTCGACGAGGTTCTCGAGGTTGTGCGCGTGCCGCGCAGCTTGATCAAACCGTCGCCGCAACTATTTGGTGACAAGGAACCCGGCCAGTTCGTCGGTGTGTGTGAATTCCAGGGTCGTTTGCTTCTGCTGGTAGATCTTAAAAAAGTTCTCAGCCCGGCGCTGCTGAGGTCGGCCGCCACGGATGCAGACGGAGAGGGAAATTCAAAAGATGGCTGATTGTCCTTGTGACAAGGATGAGGTGTAGACCGACATGGATGCCTGGAAGGTTATCGCTCGTGATTTAAGAAGGGCGCAAATTTTTCCGACTGTTGTTTGTTTCGCCCTGGCCATTGTCAGCCTGTTGATGACAGGCGATCTCAACCAGCATTTAGCGGTCATTGTGCTCTTCGCCGCCGTCATGCTGCCACCCATGTTCTGGCTTCATCAGCACTATTGCCTGTGGCTGTTGAGACCGGTACATACGTTACTGCTCGAGGTTGACGGAGTCGATCAACCCTCGTCACGGGCGATTGAAGAAGCAAATGCGGCCCTGTCGTCATTCAGGCGCAAGGAATCCCTTTTTTCAGTAGTGCTCTGGGGAGTCGGCCTGGTTTTGGCCTGGATTCTGTTAGCGTATTTCATGGGCATCACCCATTGGCAGTTGCTCGAACTGGTTGTCGCCATCGGCAGCGCCGCCGCGGCCAGTGTGCTCTTGGGTGCCTATGTCGAGATCAGGGGACTGGCGCGCGCCAGGCAGGAGCTTGAGTCGATCGGATCCGGATTGTCTTACGGGGGCCCCGGTTCTCGAAGTATGGCGCGCTCGTTTTTTTCGGCCACGGTTGTGATAGTCGTGATCGCGGTGGGGTTAGCGTCGCTGGTATGGTTCAGCAGGCTGCGCGTGCATGCCGCAGGCAAGCTCATGGCGGACAGGCAAGCCGAGTTCAAGCTGGTGACCCCGAAGATCGCAGTTGCGATTGCGGGCAAGGAAAATGCGATTCTGGGAGAAGTCCTGCGGGAGGCCGATCCGACCGGAAAGATCCGCTCAAATCTGGTCGTGCTTGATGGGCAGGGCAGGGTTCTCTTTATACCGCCGACGCTTCGCATTGATCGGACCTGGTTCAGGAGAATTGTCAAGGATGACCGGGAGAGCTGGCTGGAGGCCCGCGCGCCCTTTTTGTATTTCACTCGGCGAATGTCAAAAGATCGCATTTTAGCCTGGGTGGCACCGCTGTCTCTGGCCGCTGATCAGGTCGGGGAACTGGGCTGGAATGGATGGTTTGGCGCAGGAATGCTGGTCTTGGCCTGCATTCTATTGGCCTGGGTTGCCGGTCGCGGAAGTTTAGCCTACTTGCCCGAGCTGGCCGCTCGCTACAAACGTTTGGCGGCCGGCGAACTGCAGGCCGTCTCGGGCAGACCCCTGGGTGGAGAACTGGACGAACTTAACGCCGCAGTGGCCGCTTTCGCGCAATCGTTCAGGGAGATGTTGACAACCTCGATAGACCAGACAGATTCGCTGGAGAAAAAGCAGCGCGATCTTTCCCAGCGTATGACCGAAATGCGGAGTGCCTTCGATCGGCGTGTGGAGGTTGCCGACCAGACGGCCACGTCAGTAATCGAGATGCGTTCGGCCATCAAGAGTATTTCCGAACAGATGAACTCACTGCGCGATACTTCGTCCGATTGCAGTTCATCGATGTTCGAGATCGATCAGAGCGTGCGGGAGGTGGCTCAGTCGGCCGAGAACCTGCAAACAATGGTCGAAGACACTACATCGGCCATGACCGAGATAGCCGTCTCAATGAACGAAGTCGTCGACAACGTTGATGTTTTGGCCAAGACGGCCGCGGAGACGGTGTCTTCCATCGCGGTGATCGACGGATCTATCAGGCAGGTGGAAGAAAGCACAACGCAGACTCATAAGGTGTCCGAGGAAGTTTCGGAGTTGGCGACCAGGGGCGCGATGTCCGTCAGCCAGACCATTGAAGGCATCAACGAGATCCAGGAGATTACCGACGAGGCTCAGGAGGTGATCAACCGCCTGGGAAACCGTATGGAAGCCGTCGGCAAGATCTTGACTGTGATCGGAGACGTGGCCGAACAAACCAACCTGTTGGCGTTGAACGCCGCTATTATCGCCGCCGCGGCCGGTGAACATGGAAAAGGCTTTGCGGTCGTGGCCGACGAGATCAAGGATTTGGCCGACCGGACTTCAACGTCCACCAAGGAAATCGCCGGCCTGATTCGCAGCGTGCAGGCCGAGTCACGGATGGCTATCGACGCAATTCAGCGCGGCTCCGGCAGCGTACGTCGCGGAGTCGAACTGGCCAACAACGCGGGAGAGGCCCTGCAGCAGATTCTGAAGATGGTCAAGCTGGTCAGCCAGATGTCAAATGATATAGCGACCACGACAACCAAGCATTCCAATATCACCCGCACAATCACCAATTCCATGTCCGATATCTCCAACATGGTCAGAGAGATCAAGAGAGCGGTGGCCGAGCAGTCCGAGGGAGGCAAGAGGATCCAGCGAGCCTCGGAGCAGATGCGTGATGACGCCAGGTTCGTATATCGGAGCGCCAACGAACAAGTGCAGGCCGCGGCCGGTGTTTCCGGGAATATGGAGAAGATTTCCGAAATGGTTTCGTTCATCGGTCGGGCGATGAACGAGCAGTCGAACGGAGTCAACCACGTTGCCATGGTTGCCGAAAACGCCAGGGACGTGATCGAGTTGGAACGTGCACAGATCGGCGACTGCGAAGAGACGGTCGATCGGATGGCAAAGAACCTGTCCGAACTTTCGAGCCAACTGCTATCTCACGTTAGCCAAGAAGACCCGAAACAATCGGGGGAAAAGACGGATGAACGAAGATGAGAGGCAGCGCGTCTTCGCGGCGCTTTCGAGCTCGGTCGAAGAAATTCGTTACCGTGCCACTCAGAAGCTGGGCCAGGAAATTGGCGGCCGGGATGTTCCGGGGCTGGTCGATCAACTCTTGCTGGCCTTGGGAGACTCGAGCTGGAGAGTGCGTAAGTGCGCCGCTGACGGCATGTCCCGGATCGGGCCTGATCCGTCCTTAATTACCAGACTGGTTGCGGCCCTCGGAGAAGACGACAACGCCGGTCTGCGTAATTCCGCCAGTGAAGTGCTTACAGACATGGGCTCTCCCGCGCTGGACAGCCTCTTGGCCTTGCTGAGTGACGGGAGCAAGGACGAGAGGAAGATGGCCGCCGACATCCTGGGAGATATCGGTGATCGACGTGCGGTCGGCCAGCTTGTGAAAATATTGAACGACGCTGACGAGAACGTCAGGGCCGCTGCGGCGGAGGCACTGGGCATGCTCGGCGACCGCCAGGTGGGGGGTCGCCTGATCGAACTGCTGAGATCCGACGGACTGCTGGTGCAGTTGTCATGCCTGGACGCGCTTGATCGCCTGAACACGGAAACTCCATGGGAGTTGCTGAAGGAGTTGGCTGCCGTTGGTCCGCTGCGTCCCGGCCTTTTCCGCTTGATGGGCAGGTTGGCTAATGAAGAAGTCTTGCCGGTGCTGATGGAGGGGTTGCTGGCCAGGGGAAGAGCGGAAAGAGCATCAGCGGCGCATGCCTTGGCTGAGCAATACCTTCTATCGGACAAGCATCGGCGTATCGAGATCCAGGTGGCGGTAGCCAGAGCGGCTTCCGACGGAATGATTTCACACTTGCGTTCTCTGCTGGAAAGCTCTTCTTCGGATGATCGCGAGGCGGCCATTCTGATCTTCGGCTGGAGCGGACGCGAGGACGTCGTCGAGGATTTGCTGCGGGCGGCCTCCGACGAGTCGCTGGTGGATCTGGTTTATGAGGCTATCTTGCTGATCGGACCCAAGGCGGCTCCCGTGCTCGATGGCCTGGTGGAACAGGTCGGACGTGTGGAGAAGACGCTGATTGTCAATCTGCTGGGTCATTTCGGCAGGCCTTCGAGCATTGCGATAATCATCGATCTGAGCCTGTCCGACGAACCCGAAGTGGCCGAGGCGGCACAGCAGGCTCTTGCCAAAGTCGGAAACTCCTCCGTGGTGTCAACGCTTGTGGGTTACCTGAAACGCAACTTCGAGTTCCATCCTGAGGGAGTGATAGCGGCCTTGATAACTCTTGGTGTCAGGTTCCACGACGAAGTAGTCGAGGCGATCAGGCCCTTGTTGCAAGAGAACAAGACCTCGCTCAGAAGTCCTGCGGCCGAGATTTTCTGCGGTGTGGCTCGCAAGACCGACATGGATGAGATCAATCGCCTGCTACAGGACGAGGATGACCAGATCAGGAGCGTAGCGCTTGATTCGCTGGGACGCATCGGAGAAGAGAGCGAGCTGGAGAAACTCAGGTTCGCCTTGACCGATGAGTCGCCGAAGGTGCGGACAGCAGCGGCCAGGGCTCTCGGCATGAGGGATGACCCGGAAGCGCGCAAGGTTCTGCAAATTGCCCTGGCCGATCCCGAGCCGTGGGTGGTGCGCGAGGCGCTGGCCTCGCTGGGCAAGAGCGGTGACATCTCCATGGCTCAGGCCATCAAGAGTTTTGTCGACAATCCGAACGGGTTGGTTGCGATGGAAGCCGTCCGTGCCCTCAACGAGCTGGGCGGCGATGAGAATCCCGATTGGCTGGAGAAAGCCAGCCGTCATCCGGACAGCGAGGTGGTCAAGGAGGTTATTTCCGGGTGCGATAATTGGCCGATTGACGTTGTCCGACCAATTCTGCTTGCCGCATTAGCCGACGAGCACTGGGACGTGAGAGCTGCGGCCGCCAAGAAAATAGGCATCCTGAAGGACCAGGAGGCTTTATCGGCAGTTTACGAGCAGTTGCGTGTCGAAAAGGACGACCTCGTTCGCGAGACCCTGGAGCGCGTGCTGAAGGCCCCTCGTGCGTAAACAAAACGCCATGACCGCCGAGGAGTTCAGGCTCCTTCGAGATCTTGTCTACGAGTACTGCGGGATCTTTTTCCAGACTGAATCTCAATACCTGATGGAGCGCCGGCTCGGCAAT
>Ga0315535_1000086_pt1 | contig 55595 bp, 47 predicted proteins | sample SalMarSW160220MG_2_FD_203092 | JGI IMG/M metagenome (GOLD analysis project Ga0315535, IMG submission 203092) | Salt marsh sediment microbial communities from the Plum Island Ecosystem LTER, Massachusetts, United States - Salt Marsh Sediment SW1602-20 ... | reverse complement strand
ATGAGCGCCGGGAAAAAGAGCGAGACCCCGGGCAGAAGCGGCCTGGCCTATGCCGAACCACCGATCTTCGAACGCAGCCTGGCCGGCCGTGAAGGTTTCTCCCTGCCGGACTCTTTCGGCGATACCGCAGCCGCACGAAAGGACATTCCCGCGGAACTTCTGCGAGGCGAGTCTGCCGAGTTGCCCGAGGCGGACGAGCCCACGGTCGTGCGACATTTCACCCGCCTGAGCACCTGGAACCACGGAATAGACCTGGGCATGTACCCGTTGGGCTCGTGTACCATGAAATACAACCCGCGCTTCGCGGAGGCCGCAGCGCGCCTTGACGGATTCAGGCGCCTGCATCCCTATGCCCCCCAAGGGCTTTGCCAGGGAGCCCTGCGCCTTATGTGGGAACTTGCCGACTACCTTTCCGAGATCGCCGGCTTCGCGCGGGTCAGCCTGCAGCCGGCCGCCGGGGCCCACGGCGAACTGACCGGCATGAGGATGATCAGGGCATACCACAAGGCCCTGGGAAACCCCCGCCGCAAGGTGCTTGTGCCGGACACGGCTCATGGCACAAACCCGGCATCTTCGAAGCTTTCAGGCTACGAGGTCGTCGAGGTGAAAAGCGGCCCGGACGGGATCCTGCTGCCGCAGGCGGTGGCCGAGGCCATGGACGAGGAAGTGGCCGCGATCATGATCACAAATCCCAACACGCTGGGATTGTTCGAAGAGGCGGTGGCCGAGATAGCCGAGATCATACACACCGGCGGCGGACTGCTTTACTGTGATGGAGCCAACTTGAACTCGATGCTGGGCATTGCCCGACCGGGCGATATGGGCGTCGACGTCTTGCAGTTCAACCTGCACAAGACCTTCGCCACCCCGCACGGCGGCGGCGGACCGGGCTCCGGTCCTGTCGGCGTGGCCGAAAAACTGGTGCCTTTCTTGCCCGTGCCGCTGGTCGAGAAGCGCGGCGATGACTTCGTGCTGGACTACCAGCGGCCCGAATCGATCGGGCCGATGAAGGAGTTTTACGGCAACTTCGCAGTCATGCTGCGCGCTTATACCTACATCCGCGAGTTGGGAGCCGCGGGGTTGAAGCAGGCTTGCCAGATGGCAGTGCTGAATGCCAACTACATCCGCGCCTGCCTGGAGGGCCGCTACCATCTGCCCTATGCCAAGCGCTCACTTCACGAAGTGGTTTTCTCGGACAAGAATCTGGAAGAATTCGGCGTAACTACTCTTGATGTCGCCAAGCGCCTGCTCGATCACGGCTTTCATCCGCCGACCATCTATTTCCCGCTGGTGGTTCACGGAGCGCTGATGATCGAGCCCACCGAGAGCGAATCAAAAGAGACCCTCGATGAGTTCATTGCCGCACTGCTGGCCATCGCGGACGAGGCTAAAGAAGATCCCGAGGCCCTGCGCACGGCCCCCCACAGGACAATCGTCGGCCGCCTCGACGAGGTTAAGGCCGCTCGCGAGCCGGTTCTGACCTGGAAGCCAAAATAACTGCCGTAGCCCCGACTCAGATGCCGATGCGCTCGAGTTCCACTAACGGCTGCAGCTCGTCCCGCGCGGCGCCGAGATCTATGCGGCAGTAGATCGTCCAGTCTTCATCACCTTCGAGGTCGATTATCTTCTGCCTGGCGCTCCAGTTTTGCCTGGATTCCTGTACCAAGATCGTGTTGCGTGCCTGGCGTGCACGGGGTGTAATGTCGATTCGATCGTGTTGCTCGAAATAGGCGGCCATCTGTTTCTCGATCTCCTCGGCGCTCATGCCTTTTTCTCGATCCTGCCTGATCGCCTCAGCGGCCGCCTGGTAGTCGCGGTCGGCCAGGCACTTGAGCAGCACGTGCAGCTCGTTGCGCACACGGGCGGCGAAGGCGCGCGGATCGAAGACGTCGGCTGGCGATCTCTCTTCGGATCCAGGTTCCTTTGGGGTACGTTCCTTGGGTCCCGCAACCAGCAGCTCCCACTCCTCGATCAGGCTGGAGTCGGTGCGCCCGACCACTCCGTGCAGATAGGCCAAGATGTCCGCGAAATCCTCGTTCCACATTTGCTCGGGTACGCTTTGCACCGCAGTCTTGTAGGCCTGGCTGAGATAACGCAGCAGCACACCCTCGCTGCGTTCCAGTCCATATTGTCTCACGTAGTCGTTGAATGCCAGCATGCCCTCGTACATTTCCCGGGCGATCGACTTGGGCCTGATGTTCTCGTCGCCCACCCATGGGTGCGTATCTGCGAAGACGTTGAACGAGTCGTAGATGAATTCCGCCATGGGTTTAGGATAGTCGACCTTCTCGAGTTCCTCCATACGCTTTTCATACTCCACGCCCTCGGCCTTGAGTCGGGCTACCAATTCGCCCTTGAGCTTGTGCACCTGGCCCGCGAGAATCACCTTGGGGTTTTCCAGAATCGCCTCGACCAGAGTCAGCATGTCTAGCGCCAGAGTCTCAGAATCGGGATCAAGCAGATCGAGCGTTTCGATCAGGTAGAGCGACAGGGTGTGATTGAGTGAAAAGTCGTCCTGTAACTCTCCGGCCACGCGGATGGTTGCCCCGCCGGCAGCGGGCTCGACCTTGACGATTCCCGCAGCCGAAAGTGCCTTGAAAAGAATCGCGGCCCGGCGGCGCTGATATTTCCTGTCTCGCTCTGAAGCGTGCGAGCGGTCAATCAACTCGATCAACCGCCTGTACCCGTTGGATTCGCCTGCCAGCAGGTTAATCATCATACCGTGTGTGACCTCGAATACGGGTTGTAACGGTTCGGGTGGCGAAACGAGCAGCTTATCAAAATTACTACGGTCCCAGGGGACGGCCCGCCTCGGCGGCTTTTTCAGGTTGAGCTTCTTTTTCAGGTTCGGGTTGGCCGCGATCTTGGCCTTGATACGCCTGTTCTCAATGACCCACTCGGGCGCCTGCACTACGACCCGGCCGTGGTCGTCGAAGCCTTTGCGCCCGGCCCGGCCGGCAATCTGGTGGAACTGTCGCGCACTGAGGATGACACTCTTTTGGCCATCAAATTTGTATAACTGGCGGAGCAACACCGTGCGGATGGGGATGTTGACTCCGACCCCAAGGGTGTCTGTTCCGCTAATCACCTTGACCAGCCCCGCCTGTGCCAGCCTTTCGACCACCCGCCGGTAACGCGGCAGGAGACCGGCATGATGAATGCCTATGCCATTACGCACGAAGCGCTGAAATTCCTTGCCGTAGGGTGTCGTGAAATGCTCAGCGGACATTTCTGCGGCGATGGCCTGCTTTTCCTCGCGGGAACATATTTTCAGGCTGGTGAGGTTCTGGGCCTGTTCGGCGCAGTCGCGCTGGGTAAAGTTGACCAGGTAGATCGGCGCTTCGTCAGTTTGCAGCAAGTCTTCAATGGTTTCATGAATCGGCGTCTCGCGGTACTCGAACTCCAGTGGAACGGGGCGCTGGTCACGACACACACCGGCCACTTCGCGACCGCTGAACTCCCGTAGGCGTCGCTCGATATCGGAGGTGTCTCCGAGCGTCGCCGACATCAGCAAGAACTGGGTGTTACAAAGTGTAATCAACGGGATTTGCCAGGCAACACCGCGCTCCTTGTCGCCATAGTAGTGAAACTCGTCCAGAACGGCATAGTCGGCCTCGACGTCGTCGACCCTGAGCGCCATGTTGGATAAGATTTCCATGGTACAGCAAATAACGTCGGCATCCGGGTTGACGCTGGCGTCGCCGGTGAGCAGGCCGACATTTTCGGCTCCGAAGGCGTCGCACAGGGCGAAGAATTTCTCGTTGACCAGTGCCTTAGTGGGAGCGGTGTAGAACGAAACCTTGCCCTCGGCCCTGGCTAAAAAATGCAGCGCCAGTGCCACCAGCGACTTTCCCGACCCGGTGGGCGTGTTGAGAATGACGTGCTTGCCGGAAAGCAGTTCGAGGACGGCTTCTTCCTGGGCTTCATACAGCCGCAAGCCCAACCCGTCTGCATATTTCAGAAACAGGTTCAGGATCCCGTCACGGTCCATCTCTTCCTGTGCATCTGGCAGTTCAGCCAGCAGCTTTTCAAGCGGCGCGGGTGAGACTTCCATTTAGTATGGGTAGCGCCGCGAGCGGAATGCCTGGATACGCGGGCGCTCGCCGATCTCGAAGTAGAAACCGAACTGGAACCTAATCATGCCGTCGGCGTCGGCCAGTCCGCTTGGAGGATTAGGAAACGGCGAAGCGCCCTGAAAGGCGCTGATGGCCTCATCGTCCAAAAAGCTCACCCCGCATGACTGCGCCACAGAAACGTCGTGCAGTTCACCGGCGGTGCTCAGTTCGACGTTGAGCACCGTATAACGATCTTTCACCCCGTATATATTGCCGTATGGATCTCGGCGCACGTAGGCCTCGCCGGGACTCCAGTGTTCGCTAACTCCGCGCTTGACCCGGTTGAAAAAAGTGGCGTACTTGAACTCGCGACTATTGAGCATGGTTTGCTCGCCCTTGGGCACGTCGCGGATATAGTCGTTGGCGGGAGCGCCAGTAACCATGTCCAACCGGCTGAGCGAGGGTTTCTTGAACATGGCCACCGTCTGCTGGTCTTGACCGCCGTCGCCATCGGTCTGCTCGTTCTGTATCATACGGCCGCTCCTGAGCCGCAAGCGTTCAGAATTGCCGTGGACCTCGTCGCTGGGCTGGTATCTGCCTAACGAACCCATATCGAGGTCGAGCTTCAGCCTGAGTGATTCGCGCCTCTTGATGTCCGGGATCTCCATGGCGAAGGCCTTCTCGGCGCTGGTGGTCCCCCGTCGACCCTGCTTGCGGGTCACCATGGCGATGTCCTGCTTGCCGGGCTCTTTCTGCTGCTGGTCAGAGCGCCGCCGTGAGTAATCGGCGATTGTCGGCCGAGTCTGGGCGATTCCGTAGTCCTTGCGCTGATTGCGGCTGACGCTCTCTTTCTCTACATTGGTGTTGTGTTCGGAGAGGTAGCGGGCCTTATCGGGACGAGAAGAATCGGGGGTCGGCGGAATGTCGACCACCTGTCCCTTGAGGTCGGTGTCTTCTTCCTTCTTTTCTTCCTGCTCAACGCTGGCCTCTTGTTGTTTTTCTTCCTGTTTGGCGTCGACCTTGGCATGCACACTACGGTTCTGCTCAAACTCGTTACGGGTCATGGCCACCAGGCTGACTTCGGTGGTCTCCGAGGGTCGCGGCCTGGGAAAAAGTCCATTCCAGTAGTTATACATGGCTGGAAGTAGGCCGCTGAAGATGAGTTGCGCATGCAACACTAGCGCCAGGATTCCAGCCAGAATCCAGGGTTTACGGCTGCTTTTACGTTTTGAGGTCGGCATGGCCGAGTCCAATTTCCAACGTTCTCCAACTTTTCAGTTTAACACCAGTCTACAATAACGTCAATCTGGCCCGCTTTATTCGGATTTAAGCGTTGACATGCATGTCACCTGTCAACTATGAATATGTTCCGCTCGTATTTGAAGCGGTCGTTTTGGTTCGTTTTCAAGCTGTTTATTGAACTACTCAATAGGAGGAACAGTCCATGGCACTGGATCCCACCAAACACGCAGACTGGGAAATCGCTGAAGAATCCGAAAGCCGTATGAAGCGCTCGGAGCAACTGGCCGAGGAGCTGGGCATCACTCGGGACGAGCTTCTGCCCCACGGTCATTACGTGGCCAAGGTGGACTACGCCCGCGTGCTCGAGCGCTTGGCTAAAAAACCCGACGGCAAATTCATCGAGGTCACGGCCATCACCCCGACACCGCTGGGTGAAGGCAAGTCGACCACCACTATGGGCCTGCTGCAGGGAATGGGCAAGCGCAACAAGAAGGTAGTTGCCTGCATACGCCAGCCCTCGGGCGGTCCGACCATGAACATCAAGGGCTCCGCGGCCGGCGGCGGGCTGGCTCAGTGCATTCCTCTGACAGAGTTCTCACTGGGCCTTACCGGCGACATCAACGCCATCATGAACGCCCACAACCTGGCCATGGTCGCCCTGACCTCGCGCATGCAGCACGAGTTCAACTACGGCGACAAGTTTTTAGCCAAGAGAAAAATCGAGCGACTCAACATCGACCCGCGCAACATCGAGATGGGCTGGATCATCGACTTCTGCGCCCAGGCTCTACGCCACATCACCATAGGCGAGGGCGGCAAGATGGACGGCTTTTTGATGAAATCCAAGTTCGGCATTGCCGTCTCTTCCGAAGTTATGGCCATTTTATCGATCTTCAGCGACCTGGCCGACTTCCGTAAACGTATTGGCGGCATGGTTGTGGCCTACGACAAGCGCGGCAATCCCGTCACCACAGAAGATCTCGAGGTGGCCGGCGCCATGACAGCCTGGATGCGCGAGGCCATCAACCCCAACATGCTGCAGTCTCTCGAGGGCCAGCCCTGCTTTGTGCACGCCGGACCTTTCGCAAACATCGCCGTCGGTCAGTCATCGGTCGTGGCTGACAAGATGTGTCTCAAGCTCGCCGATTATCACATCACAGAGTCGGGCTTCGGCGCGGATATCGGCTTCGAGAAGTTCTGGAACGTCAAGTGCCGTTACTCGGGCAATATCCCCAACGTCTCGGTCATTACCACGACCATCCGTGCCCTGAAGAGTCACGGAGTGAACGCCGGTGCGCCACCCTGTCCTCCGGGCAAACCTCTGCCCGATGGGTACTTCAAGGAGAACCTGGCCTGGCTGGAAGACGGCATGAAAAACGTCATCCACCACATCGGTACGGTCAAGAAATCCGGCATCAACCCGGTCGTATGCATCAACGTCTTCCACACCGACACCGAAGAAGAGATCAAGCTGACCCGCAAGATGTGCGAAGCCGCGGGAGCACGAGTTGCCGTCTCGAAGCATTGGCAGTACGGCGGCGAGGGAGCCCTGGAACTGGCCGATGCCGTTGTCGATGCCTGCAACGAGGAAGTCAACTTCAAGTTCCTCTACGAATTGAGCACGCCTCTCAGAGAGCGCATTGACCTGATCGCCAAGCAGGTCTACGGGGCCGACGGCGCAAGCTACGCTCCCGAGGCCGAGGCCAAGCTGAAGAAGTTCGAGGCCGACCCCAAGTTCAACGATTACACAACCATGATGGTCAAGACTCACCTGTCGCTGACGGCCGATCCGGCCAGGAAGGGCGTGCCCAAGGGCTGGACACTGCCGATTCGCGACTTCTTGACCTATGGCGGCGCTCGTTTCATTTGCCCGGTGGCCGGCAACATCTCTCTCATGCCCGGCACCAGCTCAGACCCGGCTTTCCGCAGAGTCGACATCGACACCAAGAGCGGCAAGGTACAGGGGCTGTTCTAGGGCTATCCAATGGCGGCTTGAAGCTTCCCGTCTATATCCTGGCCGGCGGCAAGAGTTCGCGTTTCGGTGGAGACAAGGCCCGCTTTCCATGGCATGGGCGGCCCTTGCTCTTGCACGTTGCTCGCTCTCTGGAACCGATCGCCTCCAATTTTACCGTCGTTGCCGAACGCGCTGGCAAATACGACGACCTGGGCCTTCGAACCATAGCCGACGGCAAACCGGGACAAGGCCCGCTGGGCGGCATCCAGGCCGCCTTGCATGACGCTAGGGGAATCGACTGGATCCTGTGCGCCTCTTGCGATCGTATCGGCTTGAAGGCGAGCTGGATCGAAGACTTGTTTGCCGCCGCCGGGCAAGAGACCTGCGTGGTCGCTTTCCGGGATGAGCGCTGGCAACCGCTACCGGCCCTTTACCACACTTCCATAACCACCAAGGTAGACCGCGCATTGAAGTCCGGCAGCCTGTCCCCCTGGAAAGTCATCGATAGTGTCGATAATGTCGGCCTTGATTTGCCGAATGAATGGGATACCTCAATCGACGTCAACGAGCCAGATGCGCTCTTTGTCGTTTGACAGCGCCGTATTCAGGAACTAGGTTGTGCATACCGGCAACCCCGATCCGGGGACGCGTGGATTTGGTTGCGTTTTCGGATACTCGCAAGGAAGGAGACGGGCATGTGGGATTACACCAGCAAGCTGATGGATCACTTCAAGAACCCGCGCAATGTCGGGGTAATAGAGAATCCCGATGGCATCGGCGAGGTCGGTTCGCTGGCCTGCGGCGACGCCTTGCGGCTGATGTTCAAGCTTGACGACGGCGGTCGCATCGAGGACGTCAAGTTCCAGACATTCGGTTGCGCGAGCGCCATTGCATCGTCCTCGGCGCTGACCGAGATGCTGATCGGCAAGACTCTAGACGAGGCCCAGAAGATCACCAACCAGGACATCGCCGATTTCCTGGGCGGCATGCCGGATCAGAAGATGCACTGCTCGGTCATGGGCAGGGACGCTCTGCTGGCCGCCATCGAAAACTACGAGAAGGGCAGCCCCCCCGACAAGAAACTATCGAGCGACATCGTCTGCCAGTGCTTCGGCGTGACTCAACTGGAGATTGAGCGAGCCGTCAGGGAAAACAACCTGACCACGATCGAGGAGGTCACCAACTACACCAAGGCTGGAGGCGGCTGCGAGAGCTGTCATGATGACATCCGCGAGATCATCGCCCGCGTCAGCGCAGAGAAGAAAGAAACGGCGGGCTCGACCGGGAAACCCGCACGCAAGAAAAAGCTGACCACGGTGCAAAAGATTCGGATGATCGAAGAGACGCTCGATCGCGAGATCCGACCCTCGCTGAAGAAAGACGGCGGCGACATCGAACTGGTCGATCTGGACGGCGATAAAGTAATCGTCTCAATGCGTGGAACATGCTCGCAGTGCCGGCTGGTCGACTTCACTCTCAAGGATGTCGTCGAAACGAAGCTCAAGGAGTTTGTCTCGAGCGATCTGCGCGTCTCGGAGGAAGGGGCCGAGGAGGAGGCCCGATGAACGTTTACCTGGACAATAATGCAACAACCATGGTCGCGCCGGAGGTGGTCGAAGCCATGCGTCCCTTCTGGAGCGAGTTGTACGGCAATCCATCGAGCATTCACAGCTTTGGCGGACAGGTTGGCAAGCACATCAAGAAGGCGCGCGAACAGGTGGCGGCCCTGCTGGGAGCCAGGCCCGACGAGATCGTCTTCACCGGCTGTGGATCCGAGGGCGACAACCTGGCTATAAAAGGCACGCTCGGAGCGCTGGCCGGGCGCAAGCGTCACATCATCACAACCCGGGTCGAGCATCCGGCCGTACGAGTAACCTTCCAGCAACTCGAAAAACAGGGTTATCGCTTGACCGAGATTCCGGTAAACCGCGACGGGGCACTAGATCTCGACAGGCTCGATGCAGCCATGACACCGGATACCGCCCTTGTCAGCGTCATGTGGGCCAACAACGAGACCGGCGTCATCTTCCCGATTGAAGAAATAGCCCGGATGGTCAAGGCCAAGGGTGCCGTCTTCCACTCCGACGCAGTCCAGGCGGCCGGCAAGCTGCCGATCGACATGAGCCGTGTTCCGGTCGACTTGTTGACCATCTCCGGCCACAAGTTGCACGCTCCCAAGGGAGTCGGCGCGCTTTTCGTGCGCAAGGGCACAAAACTGGTTCCTCACATGTCAGGCGGACACCAAGAAGGCGGCAAGCGCGCGGGCACCGAAAACGTGCCCGGTATAGTCGGACTGGGAGTTGCCGCCGATATGGCCAAGAAATCCATCGGCGATGAGAACGAGCGCGTTCGTAAACTACGTGACAAGCTGGAAAGCGGGTTGCTTGCAAGTTGCAAGGGAGCTGTGGTCAATGGCAAGAATCGCCTGGCCAACACTGCCAACATCAGCTTCGAAAACATCGAGGGCGAGTCGATCCTGCTGATGCTGGACGCCATCGGCGTTGCCGCCTCGTCGGGCTCGGCCTGCACCTCGGGCTCGCTCGAACCTTCTCACGTCCTTCGGGCCATGGGAATTCCATTCACTCTCGCACACGGCTCGATCCGCTTCAGCCTGAGCCGCTACAGCACCGAAGCCGAAATCGACCACGTGCTGGCTAACATGCCCGGTATTGTTGAGCGCCTGCTAGAGATTTCGCCCTTCGCGCACCAGGTTCCGGGCAGTACCTGGGGCGGAGCCCCAAGCTGCAACGCCTGACCCGGCCCCTCTTCAGCGCACGATTACCCGGCCGGCCGGCTGTTCGACGAATTCTCCGATAAGGGCCGCGTTTTTCTCCCCTGCCGTGTGCAACTCTTCCAGGTAACGCCGGGCTTCGCTTGCCTCCAATGCCACCAGGAGACCCCCGGATGTCTGCGGGTCGAAAAGCACATCGATCATTTGTCGCGGGATATTTTTCCCGAGATCCACGCTCGCCTGGCGATATTTACGATTGCGATGCAACCCGCCGGGCATTATTCCCTGCTCGGCAAAATCAACTGTTTTGGGAAAAATCGGTAAAGCAGTGTGATCGATTGTCAGCCCGACCTGCGTGCCTTCGATCATCTCCAAGGCATGGCCAATCAAGCCGAAGCCGGTCACGTCGGTACAGGCATGCGGGGAAAAATTCTCGAGCAGCTCGGCCGCCCGACGGTTGAGCCGGGCCATCGAGGTCAAAATGTCCTCGCGGGCGGCGCTGCCAGCCAAACCGGCTTTGATGGCTGTGGCCAAAATGCCCGTTCCCAGCGACTTGCTGAGCACCAGCCTATCGCCCGGGCAAGCGCCGCGGTTCTTCAGCACACGCCCGGGGTGCACGATGCCGGCAACCGACAATCCGTACTTGAACTCGGGGTCGTCTATCGAGTGGCCGCCCACCAGGACGGCGCCGGCCTCGTGGATTTTATCGAGCCCGCCGCGCAGGGTTTCCTGCAGAACCGAGATATCGAGTTTCTTTAGCGGAAAGGCGACCAGGTTCATGGCTGTGCGCGGCGTTGCGCCCATGGCGTAGACGTCCGAGAAGGCGTTGGCCGCTGCGATCTGTCCGAAAAAGTACGGATCGTCGACAATCGGAGTGAAAAAATCCACCGTTTGCACCAGTGCGATCTCGTCCGTCAGGCGCAGCACTCCCGCGTCGTCGCCATTCTCGATGCCGACGATCAGATCGGGGTGCCCGCGAAGTTCGAGCCCACACAGCGCCCGGGCCAGGTCCCCCGGCCCCAGCTTGGAGGCTCAGCCTGCTCCGGCAACCGTGGCCGTAAGGCGGATTTTATTGGCGTCAGTCATGATTCGTTCTATAGCAGAAGGGCCGGTCTGCTGTCCAACCCTCCGGATTTTCTAACCTGTTGACACCCGTACACCCGTTCAGTATTCTGTAAACATGACGATCGAGAAGAAACTCGTCAGGCTGGGACAGAACGCCATGTTTGATCTTTCCTGCGCCTGCGGGATGGAACCGGCCAGGCGGCATGGGCCCGACGGGCGCTGGGTCTACCCGGCCGTGATGCCGGACGGCTCGCAGGTTCGTATGCTCAAGGTCCTGATGGACAACGCTTGCCAGAACGATTGTATTTACTGCGCGCAACGCGCCGGGCGCGACACCCCTCGCGACCGTTTCACGCCCGAGGAACTTTCGTGCCTGTTCGACGAGATGGTCCGCGCAGGTCACGTGCAGGCGCTATTTCTCAGCTCCGGGCTGGGTGGAAACTCTGTAAGAACCATGGACAGGATGATCGCCGCAGTTGAAATCATACGCCGTAGATACCAATTCCACGGTTTTGTTCATCTGAAAATCCTGCCCGCGGTCGAATACTCTCAGGTGGAACGTGCAGCCCAGCTGGCGCAGCGGATCTCGATCAACATCGAAGCGCCGGGGGCAGGCCGAATGGCCGTTCTCAGCGCCGGGAAAAACTTCGCCGCAGACATTTTGACCAGGATGCGCTGGATCTCGGACTTGGTTTTGGATCGTAAGACACGCGCCCGTGGGCACACCACCCAGTTCGTCGTCGGGGCCGCCGGCGAGAGCGACCGGGAGATCGTCTCGGCCGCCGACAAGCTCTACGGCCGCTACAACCTGAGCCGCGCCTACTACTCGGGCTTCCAGCCGGTGCCGCAAACGCCGCTCGAACACCTGCCCGCGGCCGGTTTCGTCCGTGAGCATCGTCTCTACCAGACTGACTTTTTGCTCAGGAAGTACGGTTTCTCGTTTTCAGAGATCCCCTTCGAGGCCGACGGCAACCTGTCCTGCGATACGGATCCCAAGACCGCCTGGGCCGGCGCCCATCCCGACTTTTTTCCGTTGGAGGTGAACAAAGCCGAGCCCGAACGCCTTCTGAGAGTTCCAGGCCTAGGCCCGATATCGGTCAAGCGCATCGTCAAAGCCAGAATGAAGGGAAAGCTGCGCTGGCCGGAAGACATCGCCCACCTTGGCGCACTGGCCTCCCGTTCGGCCCCCTACCTGCTGTTCGAGGGCAAGAAGCGGGCGCGCCAGATGGAATTGTTCGACACCCGAAGCCAATCGACCTAAACATTTTGATGGAAGTTACCGATAGTCAATGTGATATTGGACTGGATTGTGTTCGGAGCGATGCAATGGCCCGTCGAGCAGGAAAAGACATATCCCCAAGCGCGGTAATTGCCCGCCTGCGTAAGCAGCTCGAAGAATCCCGGTTGCGTGAACTGCACTTCCGGGAAGTCGCGCAGCTGTATACCGAACTGGTCCAGAACTCGGGTGAAGGAATAAGCATAGTCAACCTCAGAGAAAAGTTTGTGTTCGCCAACCCGGCCGCCGAGGAGGTCTTCGGGGTCGAGGCGGGCGGCCTGGTCGGCAGGCGAATCGACGACTTTCTCGACGCCGAGAATCTGGCCATCTTGAGAGAACAGACTGCGGCGCGCACTCGCGGCCGCAAGGGTAACTACGGCATCGAGATCGACGCCGCCGACGGCGTGAGGCGCAGCCTGCTGGTCACTGCCGTGCCCCAGAAAAACGAGTCCGGCGAGGTATTCGGCGCCTACGGCATATTCCGAGACATCACCGAACTGGTCGCGGCCCGTCGGCAGGCCGAGGCGGCCAGCCGCGCCAAGAGCGGCTTCGTGGCGATCGTCAGCCATGAGATTCGCACCCCGCTCAACGGCATCCTCGGCATGACCGACCTGGCTTTGGCCACCGAGTTGAGCGACGAACAGCGCGAGTACCTCGATGCGCTAAAGTCCTCGGCCGACTCGCTGCACGCCATCGTCAACGACATCCTCGACTTCTCCAAGATCGAGGCCAACAAGCTCGACATCGAGACTGTTCGCTTCGATCCACGCCGGTTGATCTCCGCCGGCCTGGTGCCTTTCAATATCTGGGCGTCTAACAAAGGCCTCAAGCTCGAATGGAGCATCGAGCCCGATGTGCCGGAGGAACTGATTGGCGACCCTGGACGTCTACGCCAAGTGCTCTTGAACCTGGTCGGCAATGCCGTCAAGTTCACCACAAACGGTCAGGTCACGGTCCTGGTCGCGGCGCACCAGATCGGCCGTGAGCGAGTCGAACTGGTCGTCGACGTCAACGACACAGGTCCGGGCATCCCGCTTTCGCGCCGTGAAATCATCTTCGACTCCTTCACCCAGGAGGACGATTCCTCTACCAGGCGGCATGGCGGCACCGGCCTGGGCCTGACCATCTCGAAGCGCCTGGTTGAGTTGATGGGCGGGAGCATCCACGTGGAGAGCGAGGTCGGTCAGGGCAGTACGTTCAGCATCGGCGTGCCCATGGCTTTGGTAGCGGACGGGGCAGCTGACATTCCCTGGGACAAGAACATTTTTCTCACCCGAATGGACAACGACGTCGATCTGTCTCGCGAGTTGTTGCAGTTGTTTTGCAAGCAATGCCCGCACTTGATAGAAATGTCACGACAGGCACTGGTAAAAGAAGATGCCGACGGACTGGCATTGCATGCGCACTCGCTCAAGGGAGCCGCGGCCAACGTGGCGGCCATTGGTTTACGCAGCGCTGCGGCACGGCTGGAGACGGCAGCTCGTAGCAACCGGTTGTCCGAGGCGGGCGGGCTCGTAAAAGAAGTAGAGGACGCCGCCCGGCGGGCCGTAGTCACGATAAAGGGTTATCTGGGAGACAACGCATGCGTATCTTGATTGCAGAGGATGACGGCGTCTCGCGCAGGTTGCTCGAGGTGCTGCTCGACCGCTGGAAACACGAAGTGGTGTCCTGTGCGGACGGCGCCGAAGCCTGGGCGGAGTTGCAGAAACCCAACAAGCCCCGGCTGGCCGTGCTCGACTGGATGATGCCCGAGATCGACGGAATCGAGTTGTGCCGCCGGATACGCCGGCTCGATGAGACAAGCTATATCTACATTATCCTGCTGACCGCCCGCGAGGAGCGCACCGACGTAGTCCTCGGTTTCGAGGCCGGAGCCGACGACTATTTGACCAAGCCTTTCGACCACGAGGAACTGCGTTTCAGGATTCGCGCCGCCGAGCGCATCTTGTCCTTGAAGGACGAACTGGCGGATAAGGTCACAAAGTTGCAAGACGCCCTGGATCACGTCAAGTTGCTGCAGGGCATCATGCCCATCTGCATGCATTGCCATAAGATCCGCGACGAGGAAAAAGCCTGGCATCGGCTCGAGGAGTACATTCAAACTCATTCCGAGGCGGTCTTCACCCACGCCCTGTGCGACGAGTGCCTGGCGGAGCACTATCCCGAAGTGGCCAAAAGCCAGGAAGACAAAACCCAGGGCTCCGATTGACGCTGACCAAGTGTGGTGTTATCAAGGGGGCAAATGACGACGACCCTGCTGCCTCCTTTGAAGTTCACGCCGCTTGTCAAACCCACTCCCTGGGGAGGGCGCAATCTCGAGACCCTCTTCGGCAAGCCGCTGCCGGCGGGAGTTCCCTGTGGTGAATCCTGGGAAATTGTCGACCTGCCCGACGATCAAAGTGTCGTATGCGAGGGTCCCCTGGCTTCTCGCGATCTGGCCTGGCTGGTTGCCAATCGCCGTCAGGAGTTGCTGGGCGAGGCCGAATTGTTGATGGGACGCTTCCCTGTCCTTTTCAAGCTTCTGGACGCAGCCGAGACGCTTTCAGTGCAAGTGCACCCCGACGAGGAAGCCTGCCGGCGCCTTGGCGCCGGAGCGCGGCCCAAGACCGAAGCCTGGTACATCTTGCAGGCCGAAGTGGGTGCCAAACTATATGTCGGTCTGGCCGAAGGTGTAACGCCGATCGAGTTCAGGCAAGCCATACAGGACGGTAGTGTCGAGCCGTTGCTCAGGGCCGTCGAAGTCAAACCCGGCGACTTCGTCTATCTGCCGTCGGGAACATTGCACGCCATAGGCGCCGGTATCGTGCTGGCCGAAATCCAGCAATCATCGGATACGACTTACCGAGTCTTCGACTGGAACCGGGTCGGCCTGGACGGAAAGCCGCGTACGCTACACGTGAACGAGGCTCTCGAATCGATTCACTTCGAAATAAGCGGCAAGCCGCCGCACGCTTCACCGCTCTCGGGCCGTCCCGGCATCCGTTGCCCGGCTTTCTGCATCGAGCGTGTCGGCCTGGGTGCCGGTGCGGAGACGCCCCTCGACGCCGGTCGTCCGCGCATCGTCTGTTGCGTCGAGGGCGCGGGAAACATAAGCCAGACCGGCGAGAGTCCCATGCCTTTGTTGCCGGGCGATAGCTGCCTGGTTCCGGCTTGCCGGGCGGAGAGCTTGATGTCCGGGAAGGGAGGAACGTTCCTCCTGATCCGGGTTTGACTCGGGAGCGTGTTTGCCGATGGCCTCTCGACGTAACTATCCATGGTTCGTCTCGGGCGATCTGAACGCCTTCTTCGGATTGCTTCTGGACAACGTCGCCAATCTGGTCGTGTTGACCGGCATACTCGCCGGTGTTTTCGGTTTTCCAGCGCGTTTCATTTTTACTCACATGATTCCGGGTACGGCTCTGGGTGTACTGGTCGGAGATCTGGTCTATACCTGGATGGCGCACCGCCTCGCAAAACGCAGCGGCCGCAGCGACGTCACCGCCATGCCCCTCGGCCTAGACACTCCCTCTACCATCGGCATCGCTTTCGTGGTTCTCGGCCCGGTGTATACCGAGACACACGATCCGATGATCACCTGGCAGGTGGGCATGGCCACCATGATGTTCATGGGCGTCATCAAGCTGGGCTTCTCGTTCGCCGGACGCTTCATTCAGAAGATGGTACCGCAGGCCGGCTTGCTCGGTTCGCTGGCCGGTATCGGCCTGGCCTTGCTGGGTGTTTTGCCGCTCATGAAAATGTTCAAGCTGCCCGTGGTGGGCATGGTTGCATTCGGTCTTGTTCTCTATACGCTGGTCGCGCGCCTCAGGCTTCCCTGGCGACTGGGTAAGCTGCCGGGCGCCGCGGCGGCGGTATTGCTGGGCACCGCGGTTTACTACTTGCTGGGTGAGTGTGGCCTGCTCGGTGCAGTCTATCAACTGCCCGAGTTGACCTTTGCCTTTACTCCTCCCGTTCCGACACTGGGCTTCGTAGCCGGCCTTTCGCGGGCGGTCGACTTTTTACCGGTCGCCATTCCTTTCGGCCTGCTAACCATTGTCGGCGGGATAAACGTCACCGAGAGCGCACGCGTGGCGGGAGATGACTACAGCACCCGGGATATCCTGTTGACCGAAGCAATCGCCACACTGGTCGCGGGGCTAAGCGGGGGTGTGGCCCAGTCGACACCCTACATCGGGCACCCGGCCTACAAGGCCATGGGAGGGAGAGCCGGCTACACGCTGGCCTGCGGCCTTTTCATCGGAGTCGGAGGTGCACTGGGCTTCGTCTCTTCTCTGGCCGCGGCCATTCCCGAAGCGGCGGTCGTGCCTATTCTGATCTTCATCGGCCTCGAGATTACCTCGCAGACCTTCACGATTTGTCCCCGGAAACATTACCCGGCGGTGGCGCTCGCCATACTGCCCAGCCTGGCCTACCTGGTGCTGATTCAGTGGAAGTTGCTATTGGGCAGCGACCCGTCCGTTCTGCCGGCCGGACAGGCGCTTGACTTCGCCGTCTGGTCGGCTCTTGGCAACGGGTTTATCCTGACGGCCATGTTGTGGGGCGCGATGGGCGCCCATCTGGTAGAGCGCCAACTATGGCGCGCGGCGGTTTTCCTGATCGTCTGCGGCGCCTTCAGCCTTGTCGGGGTGATTCATTCGGTCACACCCAACGGCAATCTCTACTTGCCCTGGATGATTGCGGGCGGACTGCCCTGGCACATTGCTGCCGGCTACACTGTCTTTGCGGCCATGCTGCTGGCTGCTGCTGCCGGCCGCGGGACGATCAAAAACGAGGGGGGATGAGCAAATTGCGACACAAGGCAGCTGCCTGTTTGCTTTTTTGCTTGTTGAACTTTCCTCATGCGACACGGGCCGGGGAGGCGAATATCGATCTGACGGCGGCCACCCATGTCTCTCTGTCGGACTACGGGCCCGGGCTGGGTGCCTCATGGGACCTGACGCTGGCCGGTGCATGGGCACCCATACCCGAACTAGCCTTCGGCATCGAGAGTTCGTTGGCCGTGCCTTTACCGACCGGTACGGAATCTACAACAGTGATCGCTTTCGGCGTCAACCCGGCTGTGTGGCTGCGCTTCGGTGAGAGTGACGAGTGGGGCTACATTAAGCTGGGAGCCGGGCTCGTGGCACACAGACGCGAAAACAATTTTGACCCGGTCTTCGTGCTGCTGGGCGCGTTGGGCTTCACTGTAGCACCGCGAACATTGCTGATATACTTCGGCTTCGAGATCACGGGCAACTACGAGGTTGCCGGCGATATTCCCACCAGAGCCATCGGCCTGGGGGGTTTTCTGGGATACCGTTTCTGAACCGAGGAGGTATGATGTCTGCAGAATCATTACTGGCGAATCGCAAGGCTTCTGGACTTTTCTTCCGCCTGCTGCGCAAACGGACCAGCAAGAGCGGTCTGGCCAAGAGCTGTAAGCTATCCTCGGCCGAGACCGGCAAGCTTCTCGATCGTATGGTCACGGCGGGACTGATCGAGAAGAAAAAAGATACCTATGGCGTCGAATGGGAGCGCTTTCTGCCGATCTTTCTGCGCCAGGCAATGAACGTGTACTCGGCCGCCATGCCCTGGAAGTTCATCCCCTACTACATGGAGCAGGGGGAAGAGGACTTTATCGAGGCCGCCTGCGCCCAGGCCGAGCGTGAGTTGGCCCGGGTCAAGGTCAAACTTGCAGCCAACGATCTCTTTATCAGGCTGGTGCAGTCCTATTTTCAGATTTTAGCCACCGAGACCTGGGCGCCCGAGGACTACCTCGAGGATCTGCGTGTAGTTGACGCTATCGATGAGTTCGAGTACGCGCTTCTGAAGCTGCTGCCCGAGATCCGACGTAAAAAGCGCACTAGCAAGGAGTCGCGCCAGTTGTTCCGCCTGCTGCATGAGTGGTATCGACAAATCCAGAGCTACGATACGCCGGCTGGCTCGGCGCTCAGGGCAGCCTTCAAGGAACAGGACCTGCTGTAGGCCACGAGTTTGGAGGGTAGATCACGATGAGATCCAGGCTGTGCGCCAAGCGTGTCTTCGGCGCTTGCATCCTACTGGCCGTATGCTTGCCTTTTTCGGCAGCCGCTGTTCCGGTCGAACTGCTCAAAGAGGACAGCCAGGCCTTTTTGCAGGACAACGGCGGCATGGATGTGATCTATTCTCTAACCTTCAAGGACAACGAGGGCCGTACGTCGATTCGCAAGATTGGTCCTTTTTACGAACCGGTTCACTTCACCCGCGGCCTGATCAAGTCGGAAGGCCGAACCGCCCGCGTAACCATCGTCAATATGAGCGGCGGTTTTTACCGCGTCGATTTCAATTCTTTCAGCACACAAGCCGGTGGAATCTATACACTCGAAATGCATTACCGTTCCGGCCATCGCTTCGCCGACCCGACCACCCATGCCGGCAAGCAGCTTGTAGCCGCCTGGTTCAATCCGGTGCGCTGGTTTTTGCCGATCAAGAAGTCCGTCATCAAGCTCGTTCTTCCTCTTAAACTGCCCACCAAGGTCAAGCGCCACGAGGATATCACCCCGGCCATGGTCGACGGCCTGGGGGTATTGAGCGACACGCAAAACCTGGCTCAGCAAGACAAGACCGCCTTCGTCTACACCGACTATCGCGGCAGCCGCCGGCTGACGTTGTACGCCGAGAAAAACAACCTGGAGGCCCAGGGTTATCATCTGGTCAAGCTCTATTTCCCTGCCAAATCCATGCCGCGTCTGGCTGCCGGCAAAAATGTCGAGCCAACCTCTGACAACGCCGACGGGCGTTTTATAGCCGAGGGAAAAGCCGAGTTGCTCATCGAGCGCTACGAGATTGAATGCCTGCCGCGCTCGATCATGGTATCGTCCGCATTCCGCTTCCATGAAACGGGCCGGCGAAACTTCGTGCCGCTTCTGAACCCCAAGACTCCGTTATGGTCCAGCGCGACCTCTTGCTCGGCCTTGTTCGGCGGAGAGGCGGTCGACTGCGAGGTGCACGACAAGGTGTTGCTGTTCGAGCGCTTCAGCAAGCCGGGCCAAACCATCATGATCAGCCAGAAGAACCGGCTGACCCTGCCGTACCGTCTGCCGACGGAGACGTTTTCGGGCAGATCCTATTTCAAGTTTTCTTTCGGCAGCCCTCCCGCCGAAATCGTCCCGCGCGATAAGCTGGAAAACTCGTTCCTGCTGCTGCACACGGGTCAACCGCTGCTTGGCGCAAGCTACGGCCGTGCGGTCGACAAGCACAAAGAGGTGCCGCTGGTTTTCGACGACCCGCCGCGCGATCGAGTCGAGCTGCGCACAGGGAAGAACAGCAACTACACCCTGGACTGGTCTTCGCTGTTCGAAGACTATCCCGGCTGGGACCCGTCCAAAGATCCCGAACTGGTCATCGACTACAGCAAGCCGAACGAGCCGACTCGACCGTTGCACTTCTCCGTCTACCTGCCGGCCGATCCGTTCGAAATCGAAAAGCCGCTGATGACCGAGCTGTGGCTGGTCACCCGCCACCTGTTCACCGGCGACTTGACCATCCGCGAAAAGAGATGGGCCTCGACTCTCGGCGGCGAGTTGCTGAAGCTTCTGATCTACGCCTTTTTCCTGAACGGCATCGGGTTGCTGGGCTGGCTGATCGCACTGGGTTGGGTGCTGTGGATCATCGATATGATCGCAGGCACTCGGCTGGTCAAAGACATGTTATTGCCTGCCGGCACGTTCAAGTGGCTGCATCCCACCAAGGGAACCCTGTTCGGATGGACTGCGTTGCTGGTTCCTTTCCGCCTGCTGTGGCTTGTCTTGGCCGCCCTGTTCGCGGTGCTGGTCTGGCTGCTGAGGCTGCACCCGCTGATCGACACCTGGCTCGGGAAAAAGGGACCCGCCTATGTCGCGCCCGAGATCACCGTGGCCACATTTCAGAAGGAGGGCTACGTCCCGGAACTTCCTCCCGCCGAGGCGGCGCTGGTAATCAACCGTCCCATCAAGGCCATTAACCTGCTGGTGCTCGGTTTGCACCAGAAAATGGCTATTCAGATCCTCAGCCGTAATCCACTGCAGCTTAGAGTGCTGGACGCCAGTCTGGCCACGACCGCAGTCGAGAACGCCTTGCTAAAAAATCTCACCGAACAGGGAACCTTGCCTCGCAGCGGCGTACGAAATGTTCTCGACGCTATGAATAAGTCGGTTCAGGAAAAGATGTGGCGCGCGGACCAGGACGCCACTCGCAGACAAATCATACAACGTAGCGATTCGGCGTGGAAGTCTCTTCAGCACACTGGAGAGTTCGCTCGGGCGACATACTTCAACAATCACTACCAGGATCTTTACCTCAGCGACTCCTTCTTCCAGAATCTTTCAGGCAACTTCCAGTCCATTGGATCCGACACGCCGCTCGACTCTCCCCTCTCGGCACTAGGCGCTTCGCGTGAGTTCAAGACTTTAAGCGGAGCAGTGGCCAGGGTTCAGGATTTTTCGGAAGGACTGGTGGAAAGTATCGAGAGCGGCGCGCAGGCCACTGTTGATAAAATGGAGAGTTTATTCAACTTCGACAACAAGTCCCTTGCTGCACAAACCGGAACCGGGGGCGTATCGGCCCCGGCCGAGTTGTCGCCGATCGCCAGATCGATCGCCGCCGGCTACGACGCCTGTCACTCGGCTTGTCACTCCGCTTGTCATTCGGCTTGTCACTCTGCCTGTCACTCGGCATGCCACTCCGCCTGCCACTCGGCATGCGCTTGCCATTCGGCTTGCCACTCGGCCTGTGTCTCTTCGTGCGCGGGGGGGTTCTGAGATGGATACCCCGGCTTCTCATCGGCGGATAGACGATTTTATCAGGCGCTCCCGTGCGGCCGTGTTCGTTCGGCAGGCCGATAACCTGTTGATGATCAGACCCGACAAGACCATGCAACTCAACCAGTCCGCGGCCACGATCCTCTCGGCGCTCTACAACCGTGAGGGCAAAATTGCGAGCAAGGTGCTGGACGAATTGGCCCCGAACCTCGATGTCGAACCACAACGATTGCTTGACGACACCGGAAAATTGATCGACGCGCTGGCTGCGATCCTCAACGAAGACTTCGCCCCACGCCAGGCGCTTCGCTTCGGATCCTTCGACCGCGCCATGGTTGCCTATCCCACACTGTCGGAAATCGCCTTGACCTACAACTGCCAGAACCGCTGTCTGTTCTGCTATGCTTCCAGTCCTCATCGAGCCAGAGAGCATCGGCTGATGAGCACGGCCGAAGTCAAGCGCGTGATGGACAAGATCTTCCACCAGGCTCATGTTCCTTCGTTGAGCTTTACCGGCGGAGAGTCCTCGCTGCGACCGGACCTTGCGGAACTAATCACTTACGGCAAGCGCTTAGGCTTCAGGATGAACCTGATCACCAACGGCATTCGTCTAGCCGACGCCGACTACGCCGCGAGTCTGGTGGATGCCGGTCTCGACTCGGCCCAGATCTCGCTGGAAGCGGCTGATCCCGCGGTGCATGACGCCATCGTCGGCAGGCTCGGCGCGCATCGTAAGACACTCGCGGGGCTGGACAACTTGAGGCGCTGCGGCATCCATGTTCACACCAATACCACCCTGTGCTCCAAGAATATCGATTGCGCCGGGGAGTTGATTATTTTCCTAACGAGGGTGCTCGGGCAAAAAACCATGTCAATGAACATGGTAATCCGCACCGGTCAGGCCTTAGACGATAACCATGTCGGCTTGACTTATGCGCAGGTGGCCAAGCGATTGCCCGCACTGATCGAGAAATCCAGGTGCGAGGGCATCAAGCTGGTCTGGTACTCTCCGATCCCCTACTGCATCTTCAACCCGGTCTTGCACAATCTGGGCGCCAAGGCATGCGCTTGCGTGGACGGCATTTTATCGGTTGACCCCTCGGGCCAGGTATTGCCCTGCTCTTCGTTCCAGCAGGGCATAGGCTCATTACTGGATCTTCCGTTCGAAAAAATCTACACAGGCCGCGCTGCGCGTTACTGGCGCGAGAAGAAATTTCTGCCTCCGGTTTGTCGATCCTGCCCCGACCGCGACGTCTGCGCCGGGGCTTGTCCTCTCTACTGGGACGCCGCCGGCGACTTCAGCGAGATTCCCCGGCCGCGCTCGAGCGACAGTCGCGCGCGCCGCCGCTGGCAGCGGAAGCGCGTCGCAGGAGGAAGTTTTGGCGTCAGGCCCGGCTGAATGCTCGTGAGGTAATCATGGCGAGACTCAAAAATTTTGCTGACTACATCGACGAGCGACGCGCATTGCTTGCGCAGATAGAGCGTAATCTTCTGGGACTACAGGAAAAATACGAGACGTTTTTCTCTGAAGTGACCCGGGTTCGCGAGAGTGAATTCGAGCAGATTCGTGCACACATCCTTGCCAATCCCGACAAGCTATCCTCAAAGATGACAAAAGAGCTGGCTCAGGCCCAAGCCCGGGCGGCGGAGGGTTTCGAGGCCGAACTTGATCTCTTGCGCGAGCAACGTGAAAAGATTACAAGCCAGGCGGAGAAGAAACGCAGGACCGCCCTGGACGAAGAGAATAAGTCTCACAAAAAGAATCTCAGGCTGGACCGCGAGGAGGAAAAGCTCAAGGCGCGCAATCAGGATCTGCTGGCCCAGATCGCCGAATTCAACAAACGCATCCGAGAGTTGGGCCACGGCTTCGGCTTTTTTCTGAACCTCTTCCGGATGCGAAAGCTGCAGAGTGTTCGCAAACGCCTCGATCGCGAGCAGACCGATATCTCCGCGCGAATCGACAGGCTGCGCCAGAACTGGGAGCAATTCGATCAAGAGCACGCGGCCAGAGACAAGGAAAGCAAGAACAAATGGGTCGATCTGCGCACCGAGACCGCGGCCTTGCAGACCAAGATCGAACATCTCGAGGCCAGTCGCCGACAAATAATCCAGCGCAGCGCCATCGAGACCGTGCTCTTCGCCCGCAGGCCCTCTTTGCCATCGCCGGCTCCCGATGACCCGGCTTGCCCGCGCTGCAAGCAGCCCAATCCGCCCGGCAACCATTTCTGCCACATCTGTGCCCAAAGACTCAACGCAGACCGTCCCGATTTCGCAGGATCGATCGAGGAGATCGCCGAGATCAACCTGCACTATACACGCTTCAGCGAGGGCATGCGAGCCTGCCAGGAGATCATCGGACTGGTGCGCGGCTTGATCTCGGGTCTGGATGCCTTCAGGACCAGCGTGGTCGAGATGATCGACTCGGAGAACAAGTATCCTTTGCCCAAACTGCAAATCGACGTGCCTCAAAAGAGCCTGGGCTATGGCCGCAACTTCGACGCCTTGGCTTCCTCCGTGGCAGTGGATCACTCGCTGCATCCCAAGGAGTTCGCCGAAAAGATCCGCGCCCGGATCGCAGAGGTGTACAACGAGGAGAAGATCAAGGATTACTTCGAAACCATGGGCCAGGAACTGAGCCGCCAGGCGGAAGCGCAATGGTGAGATCATGAAGCGGGCCGGCGCAATATTCCTGGTTGTTTTCGGCGTGCTGCTGATCCTTTTCGGCTTGCTGTTCATCATGGGTTCCGCCGGGAGAATCTACCGTTTTGTGATTGCCGCGGTTTCGCTGGCGCTGGGAGGCGTCTTGGCCGGCCTGGGCATCCGGTTCTTCAAGCAGGCGGATATGATTTTACCTGAGCAACTGAGAGCCGAGATCATGCAACTGGCTAAGCAGCACAACGGAGAAGTGTCCGAGGCCGACATCCGCGCTGCCCTCGGCCGCCGTTTTCCACATGCAGACAAGGTGCTCAGCGAGATGCAGGTAATGAACCTGTGCCGACTACAAAAACGCGAAGGAGAGATCTACTACGTGTTTCCCGACATCATGCCGCGCCTGACCATCCGCCGTTGCCAGTACTGTGACGCCGAGTTGCCGCTCGATCAACAACTGGACTCATGCCCCAACTGTGGTGGATCGATAAAGACGGACGTCGAACAACTCTCGCTGAGCAAGGAAGACGTCTACAGCATGGATGAATAGGCAGACCGCGCGTTTATTTATTGATTGGTCTGCCCGAGTGAGAGGCGGAGGCCGAGGCGGGAAGGCCGGCGCCCAGGCCGCCCGTGTTGCGGGCTCTTGGCTGATGGGTGTCGAATGGACGATTCGACTGAATGCCTCCTCCCCAACTCTCGCGCTGAGCCAGGCGCTTCTCGTAGGCCTCGTCTTTCAGCCCGAGAATGATCGAGGCCCGGGTAGTTCCCGGCGATGACGGACCGAGGTCGACCAGGCGCCAGCTAATGCGGGCGAAGTCTGGAATGCCCGGACCGTGACCACTGCGAACGTCCGGCTCCGCCGGCTGTCCCGCCGGCAAATTGACCAGTTCGTAACCCAGCCTGGCCCACTTCGGCCAGACCACCGTGAATGAACTCCTGACGATCGGAAGCGAGGCCTGGAAATCGAAGCGCAGGCGTTCCAGTGCCCGGTTGCAGCGAATCTTGTAGCGATATTCGATCACCGAACCGACCTCCACCTGCGGCAGTTCGACCACCAACTTGTCTTCCTGCACGCGGACAGCCGATTTGCCGATCGACAACACGGTTCCGTTCGCCAGAACAGTGCGCCCGCTGAACTCCAGCAAATCGGATCTTTCAGAAAGCGGTATGGCCAGCTTGCTCAGCCGAATGCCGGATTTGGAGAGCACTAGTGTGCGGCTCCTTACCTCGAGCGTGTAAGGTCCCCGGGCCGCGTTCTCGACCACCAGCCAGCCCGAGCGCGACAGAACTACTGCGTCCGAGCCGCCGGCGGAGGCCCTGGAAATCACCTCGTCCGGCTTCACTTCCGGATGCACCGGAGCACAGGCGGCCAAGAGAGCCGCCGACAAACCCACCAACAAGAACTTGCACATGGCTTTCCTCCCGTGGCCTCGAGAAGATTACCAACCATGACAATGATTATACACCATCGGCATCCCGTATAAAAGCCGCTAAACCTGTGTGCTCGTGTCCCCCCTTGACCTGGCGCGGGTGACGGAGTACATCTTTGTTTTCTGGAGGTGGATCATGGGCAAGCTGGCTATCACAGGCGGTCCGCAGACTTACACAGATTTCTGGCCCGCCTGGCCTGTTTACACCGACGAAGACCGCCAGGCCCTCGTCGAAGTCCTCGAATCCCGCAACTGGGGCGGTTACCCGGCACCCAATCAGCGGGCGCGAGAGTTCGCCGCCGCATTCGCCGCGGCCCACGACGCCGCCTTCGGCATTTGCGCTGCCAACGGGTCTGTCACGCTCGAGGTCGCCTTGCGCGCGGCCGGCATCAAGGCCGGCGACGAGGTGATCGTGACGCCCTACACCTGGATCGCCACCGCCGGTGCGCCGGTTATGGTCAACGCGGTGCCCGTCTTCGCCGACATCGACGCCGGCAACTACTGCCTCGATCCGGCAACCGTCGAGGCGGCCATTGGTGAGCGCACCCGGGCCATCATCGCGGTACACCTCGGCTGCTCGGCGGCCGACCTCGATGCTCTCGGAGCCATCGCTGAGAAACACGACCTTGTGCTGATCGAGGACTGCGCCCACGCACACGGGGCCAAATGGAAAGACAAAGGCGTGGGCTCGTGGGGGCAATTGGGCTCGTTTTCGTTTCAGAGTTCGAAGCTGATGACCGCCGGAGAGGGCGGTATGATCCTCACCAGCGACGAAGAACTCGAGCAACGCTGCCAGTCTTACGTCAATTGCGGGCGCAAGGAACCGGGCTACGACGGATTTCCACAGACTATTTTTTCCGGCAACTACCGCATGACGGAATTCCAGGCATCCCTGCTGATGGTACGCCTGGGGGCCCTGGAGCCCGAACGGATCTTGCGCGAGAACAACGCAGACTACCTGTCCGATCTGCTCGACCAAACAGACGGTATAACCCCACTCGTGCGCGACGATCGCGTCACCCGCCGCAGCATCTACCAGTACATTCTGCGATACAATCCCGAGGCATTCGGCGGCGCCACGCGCGATCGCTTCGTCGAAGCTCTTTGCGCCGAGGGAATCCCGGCCGAGGGCGATTTCTATGTTCCTGTATACCAGAGTCCGCTGTTCACGGTCGGCGCTGATCGATTCCCGGCCATACGCGACAGATACGGCGAAAAAATCGATCCAAAAAAGATCTGTTGTCCGCTGGCCGAGAGAGCCGCCTACCAGGAGGCCGTCTGGCTGCATCATCCGCTTTTCATGGCGGGACGAACCCAGATGGAGGCGATCGCCGAGGCAATCCGCAAGATACAAAAACACTCCGCAGAGCTTGTGGGAGATGCGAGATGAAGGAGATCAAGGTCGGCATCATCGGTTCAGGGTTCATCGCCGGCGTGCACTGCGACGCCATCGCCGGCATCGAAGGCGCCCGTGTGAGCGCCCACTCAGACATCGATCGCGAGCGTGGCGCGGCCTTCGCAAAGGCGAGGAAAATCGAGTACAGCTTCTCCGATCACAAGCGCATGCTCAACGAGGCCGAGATCGACGCGGTCATCGTCGGCGTGCCAAACTACCTGCACGCATCGATCGCCATCGACATCATCGAAACCGGCCGGCACGTGATCATCGAAAAACCGCTTTGCCTGACACTGGCCGAGGCCGACCGGATAATCGAGCGGGCCCACAAGAAGGGCGTACTGGTTTGCTACGCAGAGGAACTATGCTTCGTTCCCAAGTACGTGCGGGCCAAGCAGATTGCCAGCGGGGGCGCGGTAGGGGAGGTCTACCGGGTCAGCCAAACAGAAAAGCACGAGGGGCCCTACTCGCCCTGGTTCTGGCAGGTGGAAAAAGCCGGCGGCGGAATTCTGATGGACATGGGTTGCCACTCGATCGAGTTTGCACGCTGGTTCTTGGGAAAACCACGGGTGCAGGCGGTCAGCGCCTGGATGAACACGGTGCTGCACAAGGATAAAACCGAAATGGAAGACGATGTCATCATCCTGCTGGAGTTCGAGAGCGGCCAGACCGCCTTGCTCGAATCGAGTTGGGCACTGCTGGGCGGGATGGACTCGATTACACACGTCTTCGGCACCCAGGGCGTGATCCACGCCGACCTGCTCAAGGGAATGGGGCTCAACGTTTACTCACAGCAGGGCTACGGCGACTATGCCCCGGGGGCACGCGGTTGGACGTTCCCCGATTACGAGTGGAACTGGAATAACGGCTACCCGCAGGAAGACAGTCATTTCTTCGACTGCATGCGCAACGGTTCTGAACCCGGCGAGAAAGGCGAGGACGGCAGGCAGGTGCTCGAGATCATGATGGCCTGTTACGCCTCGGCTGCCGAGGGCCGGCGCATCGAGCTGCCCTACAGCCCGCCGGACGACATCAAGACGCCGGTCGAGATCTGGCTGCGCTCACGCGGCTGAGGCGTTTGGATCATGGGACACGTCCTGGGAATCGACGCCGGCGGCACCAAGACGGTTGCGGCCGTGGCCACCGAGGACGGTACGGTCTGCGGTGTCGGGCGCGCCGGCTGCGCGAACTTTCAGGCCTGCGGCACGGCCGGGGCCGCCGGGCAGATCGATTTGGCCGTGCGGCAGGCCGCCGGGCAGGCCGGTGTCGACCCGCGAGCGTTCTCCGCCGTATGCTACGGCATCTCCGGTGCAGACCGCCCACGGGATTTCGAGCGCGTGCGAGACTTCACAAAGCCGATTTCGCCTTGTCCCGTCTACCGGCTGGAAAACGACACGCTGATAGCGCTCAGGGCCGGCACGCCTGATGGAGTGGGAATCGCTTTAATCGCCGGCACAGGATCCAATGCCATCGGCCGTAACAATGCCGGCCAGACCCTGCAAGTTGGCGGCTTGGGCCGCCTGTCCGGAGACTACGGTTCGGCCGGCCAACTGGGCCAGGCTGCCGTGGTGGCGGCCATGATGGGTCGTGACGGCCGCGGCCCCGAGACTCTTCTCGATCAATTGATCTGCCGGCAGCTCGATCTTGCGACCATCGTGGACATCATCGAATACGAGTATTACGACTCGAACCTACCGGCCCTCGATCTGGGTACGCTTGCACCCCTGGTCTTCGAGGCAGCGAGTGCCGGAGACAATGTGGCGATCACAATTCTGGACGATGCCGGCAAGAGAATCGCCTGTGCGGTCAAAGTGATCCTCAGGCGCCTGTTTGGCGATCATCCCGATGTAAATATCGTCTTTGGAGGTTCGATCTTTCAGCAGGGCGCGCATCCGGCCTTGATCGATACGATTACCCGCGAGTGTATACCCGAACACCCCGGACTCAAATTCACGAAACTCGATGTTCCGCCGGTGGTGGGCGCGCTCGAGTTCGCCTTCGACGACTGCGGCTGGCCCGTGACCCCGAAGATCCACGCCCGCCTGGGGGAAGGGGAATACGAATGAAGAGATTTCTTGTCTTTCTGGCGACGTCCTTGGCGATGTCTTTTGCAGGCTGCCATGTGCAGCCTCCGTTGCCGCCGGTGGCGCGGCCGATCGCCGGATACTGGTTCGACGAGTTCCGGGCCCGCCGGGTAGCCATGCAGCATCCCGATTTCATCGCCGGCTCGGCTATTGTCAGGTTGACGCCGAAGAAGCCGGGCGTCAGGATCGCCGGACACGGTCACTGGCACAAGCACTCCAAGGGAGTGCTGGACGATGTACATGCCCGGGTACTCTACCTCGACTCCGGGCGCCAGGCCCTGGTACTGGTTTCGCTGGAGTTCATCGGCTTCATGCACCAGCGCGTTGATCGCATCCGGGCCCGGGTCACGCGCAAGCACCCGGACAGCATTATTATTGCCTCGACACACAATCATGCCGGTCCGGACACCGAGGGGCTATGGGGCGAGCCGGTACTTGGAATGATCCCGATTAAATCGGGCGTCGATCGCGACTATCTCAACTGGGTGGAAATGAAGGTGGCCGGCGCCATACTGCAGGCAGTGGCCCGCGCGCGCCCGGCCAGGCTGTATCTGGGCCGTTTTTTGGCGCCCGAGGGTTTGGTGGTCAACATGCGCGAGCCCAAAGACGTCCCGCGCGAGGTGCTGGTATTGCGGGCAGCCGCTCGCGACGGTTTCACAATCGGCACGCTGGTCGACTTCGGCAACCACGCCGAGGCCTTGCAGGACAAAAACCGCTGGCTGAGCGCCGACTGGCCGGGAGTGCTGTGCCGCCAGGTTGACGCGGCCCTGGGCGGAACCACCTTGTTCTTCTCGGGCCCGGCCGGGGGCATGCTGGAACCGGCCAACGATCCCGACGATCCTGAGACCGAGCGCATCGCCTTCATGAACAAACTGGGAGGAGCGCTGGCCGAGGGAGTCATCCGCCAGGCCATCGACGGTATGGAGGAAATTCCGCACCCACTCATTGAACGTTTCACTCGCCACTTCGAGTTGCCGGTCAAGGCCGATGGAATAGTAGCCTTGGCGATGAAACTTCACTTGATCGAACCCCGTCCGTTACACGATGGCCGCCTGACAACCGAGGCGGCCCTGATTAACATCGGCCCGTTGCAAATGATCACCATCCCGGGGGAGGTGACGCCGGAATTCGGACGCGAGATCGCGGCCGAGCTGCGGGCACGCTACAAGATGATCATTACTCTGGGTATGGACCACCTGGCCTACATGATCACACCGCGTCAGTGGAAAGATCCCCGCTTCGGATACGAAAGAGAAATGTCGCTCGGGCCTCAGACTACGGGGTTAGTGCTGGAGCAGGTTCACCTGTTGGCCCATGAGGCTAATTAAGATCAACATATTCGAACAGTTCTGCTCTCACCGCGGTTTGTGCGGCACTTGCCTCGCAATGGCGTTGACCGGTTTGTCAAGATCTGGTATACATTAAATCACCCAATGGGTGATCGGCTCGATCATCCTTTTTGTAACCTGGCGCCACTGAGTGTTAGGCGACGCCTTGAGGTAGTGTATCGATTCCTTTTTAATGATTGGGGATTTGTTTGACGGGTAGTGTCCGTTTTCTCTCTGTGAGATGCGGGCGCTGACTTCGATCTTTCGGTTTTTGTGGAGGTTGGAATGTCCGAGGACAGGCTGGAATCGCAGCCGGAGCAAGAACAGATAGAGAAACTGGTCGAGATGCTCAGCGTATCGATCGCCGACGGGGTATCCCGCGGCCTCGACCAGTCCATCGAGGTCGGCAAGATCGTGAAACATATAGAAGTGCTCGAGAAAAAAGTCGACGAACTTCAACAGGAGGTCGAGCGCCTGAAGGAACTCCGCGTTCAGGCTGCGCCGGTTTCGAAGACCTTAGTTGCCCCTGCCGTTTCTTTAGCGTCCATTTCCAATCGTCCGCCCATCTCGATCCGTCCGCCGGCCCGGCCGCGGGTCCGCAATCCCGTGCGCCCCACAATCAGCTATCGTATCGATCCGCGTAGACCGACTTCGGAAGAAGCCAACTGCTCCGAACCCGGCTGCGATCGTCCGGCGCGCAGCCGCGGTTTGTGTTCAATGCACTACCAGCGTTTGCGCTACAAGGAACGCAAGATAGCAACCAAGCAAACTTCGTCCGATCCGCTTCCGCCGCCACCGGGTTTGCGCAATTCAGGCTCGGTCAAGAAAAAGGACGCCGGAACACGCGGAGTGTTTTCGATTCTTTACGACGAAAAGGGTTACAAGCTGCTGGCCAGCCTGATCAACCAGATGAAATTCGATCGCGGTGATCTGGTTGCGCGCTTGAACGAAAACTTCAAGGGCATGCCGGGCGTGCCGCTCGAGGAAGAAGACGTCCTGCGCTCGGTTCATTTCCACGATCTCGGCGAGGCCATGAAGGCAAGGGAAGGCGAGATTCTTTGCAGGCACCTGACCAAGCAGCGCGGCTCACTGGTCAAGACGTCCCAGAAGATGAAGTGGTCCATCGACAAATTGCGCCAGCGCATAGAGGAACTCGGCCTTCAAGACGAGACCACCCAGATCCGCAACAAGTTCAAGGACGAAGTGCTCGAGCAGTCCACTTTTAACGAACGATTGAACCTGGCCTTGACCAGGGAAAAATACCTGGAAGATCTGGGAATCGAAGAAGAAGTGGATGAATCGTTACGCCTTGAGATCAGCGAGCAATTCTCCCGCCTGCAGGACGGCGATCAGCAAGAAAGACAAGAGCAGATTTGCCGCCTGTTGTCTATCGACAACGAGCGATACTTGCGAATGGTGAAGCGCTTCGGCCTGGAGTCAACCGAGGGCACCGGCGGTTCGGAGAGCATTTAATGATGTCTGCCCTGCGCGTATTTTGCGGCACTCGCGGCTCAAGTGTTTTTGCACTGGCGCTTGTGTCATTGGTGCTGGTGACGGCTTCTTCGGCGGCCGAACCGGCTGGAGATTCCGTTCTGACAATCACCGCGGTCGGTGACGTCAATCTCGGCACCGCCTACCCTTCCACGGAGTTTCTGTCCCCGGACGACGGGGCCTCGCTGCTGAGTCCGGTGGCCAAGCTGCTCGAAGGCGACATCGTTTTCGGCAACCTGGAAGGCCCGCTGGCCGATGGGGGGACTACCGAGAAGTGCTCTTCTCCGCGCGGTTGCTATGCCTTTCGTACCCCGACTTCATATGTGAAGAGTCTGAAAGCGGCGGGTTTCAATGTCTTCAGCATCGCCAACAACCACGCCATGGATTTCGGTGAGGACGGCAGGCTGAGCACTATCAAGACCCTGGATGCGGCCGGTATCGCCCACTCCGGCCCGGTCGGCGACCTGGCCGAGTTCGACATAAAGGGCAGCAAGGTGGCCTTGCTGGCTTTTACAACGGCCGAGCACTCATACAACCTGCTCGATATCGACGCCGCGGCCAAGGCCGTGGCCGATGCGGACAGCTCGCACGACATTGTCATAGTGAGCTTCCATGGTGGACGCGAGGGTAGCCACGCCCAGCATGTCCCTTACGAAATGGAACTGTTGGGAACGGAGCCGCGCGGAGAGTTGAGGAAATTCACCCACGCGGTGATCGATGCCGGGGCCGATCTCGTTCTTGGACATGGCCCACACGTGCTGCGCGGGTTGGAATTGTACAAACGGCGGTTGATTGCCTATAGCCTGGGAAACTTCTGCACCTATGCACGCTTCAACCTCTCCGGCCCACTGGGGCGGGCCGTGGTGCTAAGCGTCGATATTTCCATAACGAGCGGAGAGTTTCTGGGTGGCAGGTTACGAGCCACTCTCCAGGTCAAGCCCGGCGGGGCGCGTCCCGATCCAAGCGATCGGGGTACTAAACTCGTACGAGAATTGAGCCATGCCGATTTTCGTTACAGCGCCCCCGGTTTCGCGGACGACGGGCAGCTGTTTGCACCCGAGGGAGACGGGGCCGGTCTCTTGGGGCTAACTGAACCCGAGCGGGCTCGTAGTTTGTCGAAGCTGCTCGGCTACCTGAAGGCCGCGGGCATCGAAGAGGCAAAGCTGCGCAAGTGGTTCGGCGACAGGCGTGCGCGTCTGCTTCCAGAGGTGATGCAACGCTTCTCACGACCTGCTGAGAAACTGCCTTATCCCAGGTACCGGGCTATATTTGTAAACCCTGAGGTGTTGGCCGCCGGAAAGAAGTTCTTGGCCGAACGAAGCAAACTTCTGGATTCGGTAGAACGGAAATACGGCGTAGACCGGGCGGTGCTGGCCGGCTTGATAGCCACCGAGACCCGTTTCGGGGCGCATCGCGGTGATTTCTCCACGTTCAACGCTTTAGCTACCGTTTTCTTCGACTACGACAGGAGAAGAAGCTGGGGACAGCAAGAGTTGCTCGCGTTGCTGCGCGTATTTCCCGACGATCCCCTGGCCGTCAAGGGCTCATACGCCGGTGCGATCGGCCTGGTTCAATTCATGCCGTCCAGCATCAAGACCTATGGAGTTGACTTCGATAAAGACGGCAAGATCGATCTCGACAAATGGGATGACGCATTAGCCTCTGCTGCCAACTACCTGCATCGGCACGGCTGGAAGAAGGGACAACCGGTACGGCGCGGCGAGCCCAACTATCGCGCCATCTATCGCTATAATCCGGCCCACAACTATGTCCGCGTGGTTGGCGAGTTGGCAGCGGCCTTCGGCCTTGCTAAAAAAGATCCCAAAAAAGCCCCGAAAACCGCACCCGAAAAAGAAAAAAGCAAGCAAGTAAAGTGAGTTATGCCTTGGGGGCCTCAGGAAATCCTCTCGTGTGATCGACAGAAACGTATATCGATCCGCTCTGACAGGGGTCTACTAGATGTCCGACAGTGGAAAAGACATGAACGCCGATGCCATCACATGCGAAAGCTTTTCCGACCAACAGGTTTTGATACGACAGACATTGACAGAAGCTCTGGCGCATCTGGCCGCAGATCAAGACGGTTGCCTGCTGAGGCTTTCCAGGAGACTGATGGGCAACGAGGAAGATGCACGGGATCTCCTCCAGGACGCCTTGCTCAAGGCCCACCTGGCTATCGATGACTTCCGCGGAGAAGGCAGCTTGGCCGGTTGGGTCAAGCGAATAATCATCAACCAGGGTCTGAAAAAACTACGACATCGTTCTTTGGTCCGCCGGGTGTCCGGCATGTTGAGCCTGGTAAAAGAACGGCATTACGTTCCCACGACCACGTTCACGGGCCGGGCTTCTCCCGAGCGCGAGGCAAGCCTGCGCGAGCAGGCATTGCTTCTGCGCTCGGCCATGGATAAATTGTCAGCCCGCCAGAGAACCATATTTACCCTGCGCTACCTCGAACAGATGAACATTGCGGAAATTTCGGATGCCACCGGGATCGGACAGGGTACGGTCAAGACCCATCTGGTAAGGGCCCTGCGCCGGATTCGCGCGGCGAGCCAAATGCCTTCGCTGGAGGTGTCTGATGAACAATTGTGATCTGATACAGCGCAAGCTGGTGTCCGCAGAGGAACTTCTGGAAAATGAGCGTCATCACCTGGAGGCCTGCCCCGACTGCGGCACTTTTTTTGAAACTCAAGTGTCGATCGAATCGGCCGCGACGGCGCATCGCATTCTAGATGCATCTCCGCTTCCCCGTCGCCCGAGCGCCCGTCCGCCTTACCTCAGGCTGGCCTTTGTGTCTTTGGCTTTGCTTGGATGCCTGACGGTCGCAGCCGCCTTTATGGTTCAGCGCCTTGACTCGCTCGACCGGGATGCCGCCGGACAGAGATTGCTCTCCTTGCTGGACGAAGTTGGCGCCATTGCCGACGCTCAGGACGTCGATGAAGTTCAACTCGTCTCGGATTCGACGCTCTCGGCGACTCAGGAATTTTTCGAAAAACAAGAAGAAGAACAGGAAGAAGATCAAGTGTCTCTGCCACCCACATATGAGTATCTCGAAGAAGCGCTTTCAAATAACTGGCTGTAAAGGAGGAATGTCATGAAAAGAATTTCTGTCATCATGTTGACCGCGATCGCCATGTGCCTCGGCCTCGGCCCCGGCGTCGCCAACGCCGGCAAGGGACCTCCCGCCCTGAAAAAGAAAGTCATGCGCGAAATCGGCCTGAGCGATTCTCAGATCAAGAAAATCGACGACTTGTCGTACAAGGCCGACCGGGAAAAACTGGATATTAAAAATGAGGTGCAGAAGGCCCGCCTCGACCTGCGCCACATGATGGATTCCGACAAACCCAGCAAGTCGGCTGTTTTCTCCCAGGTCGAGAAGATTTCAGCGCTCGAGCTCAAGCTGAAAAAGAACCGAATCGGCTTGATGCTGGACGTGCGCGCTTTGCTGAAACCAGAGCAATGGGAAAAACTTCAGATGTTCCAGGCCAAGCGTCGTTTCAAGAGGCATGAGCGCCGCATGCGGCGCCGAATGGGTGGCGGCGGTCCTGGTGGTGGTCCTGGTGGTGGTCCTGGCGGCGGTCCTGGCGGCCCTGGAATGCCGTTCGGACCCGACACGGCCCCGGACGCGCCTTAAGCGTTAAACATTACCAATCGAATTCCAGCACTACAGAACGGAGGTCGAACTCGTCGTGGTTCGGCCTCCGTTCGCGATTTCCATCGTCTCCGCTGAGGAAGACCAGCTTGTTGTGTCTGCGGAACATGCCCACCGAGATCCACTTGGTGTACTCGACCACCTGGTCCTCACCCTTGCTGTAGGTGTTCAGGTCCATTAAAAAACGATCGTTGAGCTCAACCTTGTCTCGGAATCGGCCCATCTTGTAATCCTCACTCAATGCCCCCGGCACTCCCGAATAGCGCATTTTCAGCCTCGCCCTGCGCGGCGGCCTGGGCAGGTCGAACTCGAAGACCGCCTCGGTCTTGAACGGTTCGTGTTCATCCTGCAGGCCGAGGGGCTCGGCCACCAGGACGATTCTGGCTGGTCCCGGCGGGGGTGGGCGCGGCCGTTCGACGGCGGGCGGCCGGGCCGTCTCTTTTTGTCCTCCCGAGCAAGCCATGAAACAAGTCAGCCAGGTTACGACGAGTGTAAAAGCAATTCTCTGTAAGGTGATCATCGTCTCGACTCCTTTGGGCAATTTCAATCCGGAAAACAGACCTTGATTTCAGAAATGCTGGTCTGGGTGCAGGCAAATCCATCCCGGCAATCGGGCAATCCATCACCGCAGTCGGACAGACAATAGCTTCCCAGGTTTCCTGTTGATTTCGACTCTATACTCACGCAAGACGAGCCACTGGCGCAGTTGACGCCGGCCGGCGCGCAGTCAAGACTGCACAGGCCCGCCGGAAAATCGCTGAAGCATTCGAGGTCCGACCGACAGTCCTCCATATTCCGGCAGCAGGATCCAATCTCGCCATCCGGGTCGCGGCAGACAGGCGAACCACAAGATACGCAACCGACCGAAAGCACGGCAGCGGTCAACAGGGATAAAAATCTTGCCATTACGTCAATACGCAGCATACAATTCGCCAAGTTGGCGCATTCTAACACATCGATGCTCAAGGGGTGAAATATGTCAGCCGAGTCCGGGCAGGTAGATGCGAAGAGAGTTCGACGGCGCACCTTTCTCATCGATCGCAAATTCCAACTAAAATACACTTTTATCATCGTCCTGGTTGGAGTAATCGTCTCCGCCTTGTTGGGCTATTTCGTCTACCAGAAGAGTCTTGAAAACAGCGAGCTTATCGGAATGGACCCGGACATGATGTCGCAGGTCCAACAATTCGACACTCAAGTATTGCTCTACCTGGCTGGCTTCGTGATACTCATGGCGCTGGCCCTCTTCATCTGGGGCATATTCATAACCCACAGGGTGGCCGGTCCTATCTTCATCATTTCGCGCTACCTGGGCCAGATCCGCGACGGCCAGGTTCCCGAACCGCGTCCCCTGCGCAAGGGCGACGAACTGAAAGATTTCTTCGACGTCTTTTCCGGGATGCTGTCTTCGCTGAAACAGCGCAACGCCGAAGAGGCGGAGTTTCTTTCGAGCCTTGCGGGCCAACTAAAAGAATCCGGTGGCGAAAAAGCTACCGCCGTGGCCCACTCGCTTGAAGAGTTGGCCACAGCCAAGAAGTCCTGGGGAAACCCAAAAGATCAATAGCCCGTTCAGACGAAGAAAGTCCGCGGACCCATCTTCCCGCCTGGAATTTCATCCTGCGCCTGGCCGGATTGCACTGCTGGACGGCAGACAACTACCAGATCGCCGCCCTTGATGGCGGCCTCCTCGAGACCGCGCATCGCCTGTTGCACAATCTTACCAAAGCTCGTCTCCTCGCCCCCCGCCGTCGATGCCACCGCCACCGAAACAGACAGCGCTAACTGAGTCAGGCTGCTGGGCGGCTTGATCTTCTTGACGTGTTCACGGATGCGATCTGCTACGACCACTGCTCCATCGAGCGCGGTGTGCGGCATGACCACCAATATCTTCTGCTCGGCGAACAATACTGGAATGTCAATGTCCCTGATGTCGTGCACTAATGTCTTGTGCAAAAGGGCAAACAGGTTTTTCCTCTGCTCGGCGCTCAGCCAACCGGCCATTTCACCGTAGTTGTCTATTGCCAGCAACAAAAGGGCCAGCGGGAACCCGTAGCGCCTGGCCTTCTTGACTTCCATGACGATAACCTGCTTGAACAGGTCGAATCTGTAGAGGCGCACTTCGGGATCCGGACGCTGCATTTCATCGAGAGATTCCCTGAGATGCGAGTTTTCCTGTTCGAGTTGCCGGAGGCGCTCGCTGGACTCGGCCCTCGAAAACAACAGGCCGGCCAAGTTGCCGACTTGTGCAGCAGAAAGCGGTCTGATCATGACGGCATCCGCGCCCGAGGCCGCCCGCTCGGTTTCGCTTTCGGCATCCGTATCCACCAACAGGACAACCGGGAGTTGGACATTCACGAATTCCTGGGCATAGTTGCATAGTTCTCTGGCACTATGTGTTGGAATCCGGCTGGCGCAGATGACCAGATCGAGCCCGCCGGTTTCGATGGCACGCAGGGCCTGGGCTCCGTCCACGGCCGGCAGCACCTCGGCACCCAGTTTGCGCAACAACAGGAGCGCCGTCCGGCGGTGCTCGTCATCGGGTTCCGCCAACAACACTTTCTTGCCTCTGATGCCGTTGATCATTTCTGGAGCCTAGCACACCCGGCACTTGCATTGCCACTCGCAAAGCGAATCTTGTCGTTCATCAACCGGGATGGTAGTCTGGCATCCGAAGAAGAGGAGGTGTCACATCGTGAAGCACGAGATAGATCGCAGGGATTTCCTCAAGTCTACGGCTCTGGCGTCGGCGGCAGTCGCACTCGGCGGAGTCGAACGGGTCATGGGCGCCGCTAAAAAGCCCTTGCTCGTCAAGATCTCGGGGCCGGGCGTGCCCGGCAACATATCGGCCGCCGTGTCCAGGGTGCTCGAGCCGCTAGGCGGCATGGCGGCTTTCATCAAGAAGGGCCAACGAGTGCTGCTCAAGCCGAACATGGGCTTTCCCACGCCACCCAGGCAACGCGCCACTACTTCGCCAGAACTGGTTGCAGCAGTTGCCAAGTTGGTTCTGAAGTGCGGCGCAGGGCGTGTGATGGTGATCGACAACCCAACCAGGCGGCCCGAGGCTTGTATGCGCACGATCGGCATCAAGGAGGCCCTGGCTGGTCTGGATGTCCACCTGTTGCTGCCCACCGACAACAAGTTCTACAAGCAAACATCCGTGCCACGGGGCAAGTCGCTCAAGAGAACAGAGATCATGAAAGAGGCTCTTGAATGCGACGTCCACATAGCCCTGCCTGTTGCCAAGAGCCACAACGCAGCCGGTTTTTCCGGCACTCTCAAAGGAATGATGGGCCTGGTTCTCGATCGCGAGAGCTTCCACTCCCGTTACGATCTGAACCAGGCGGTGGCCGATCTCTCCACCGTCCTCAAGCCCGACCTGGTCATTATGGACGGGCTCGAAGTCATGACCACCGATGGACCGGCTGGCCCCGGCGAACTGGTCACCTGCAATACGTTGCTGTCCGGGACAGATGCGCTGGCGGTGGACGCAGCCGGTGTTCGACTTGCACCGCTGTATGGCCGCAAGATAAAGCCTAGTCAGATCAAGCACCTGAAAATCGCACAAGCCATGGGACTGGGCAGGCTCGATCCGCCTGCCGAATTGGTGGTCGAATTGAAGGCCTGAACATCCCAGCGTTAGCAAGAAAGGGTTTCGCCATGCGTTCTGTAAGCGTTTTTTTGACAATCGCCTGCCTGGCGATGACCGCGGGTGCCGGCGATCAGGCCGGCGAGTTGTTCGCCTACCTGCCTGCCGAACTCGCTCCCGGTGTGACCGCCTGCGGCAAGCCCGAGCATTTCATCGGAAAAAAGCTCTTCGACTACATGGACGGAGGCGCCGAACTGTACCTGGCCTACGGTTTTTCCGATATCGGCGTGCGCAACTACTCGCAGGCGACAATCAAGTTGACTGTCGAGATCTATCGCCTGGGAAGCCCGGCTGACGCTTTCGGGGCTTTTTCTCACCGCTCAAAGGGCAAAGCGGTCGAGATCGGCATTCCGGCAGTACTGGCCAACGGCATGCTGAGTTTCTTCAAGGGCAGGCTCTATGTGCGCCTGGTGGCCAAGAGCGACCCTGCGGGAGCAGCCAAGGTTCTGGTCGCCGCGGGCAAGAGTCTGGCTTCGAAGCTTCCCGGCAAGTGCGAGCCGCCCGCCGATATCGCGCATCTTCCCGCCGGCGCGGTAGCAGGCTCGTTGCGTTACCTGCCCAACCCTCAGACGGCAAGAACTGTCTGGTTCGACGGCGAGGGAGATATTATTCTTTCAAAAGAAGCCAGGGCGGTAACGGCTTTTTATTCGGCCGGCGAGAGTGATATCCAACTCACACGGGTGATCTACCCGACGCCGAAGGCGGCTCTGGCAGCCTGCCTGGCATTGTCAAAGAAGCTCGAACTGAAGCCGGTGCAGGATTCAACCGCCTGCGCCTTCGGCGGCAGGACTCCCGACGACGTTTACACGGCCGGGGCCGCAACGCGAGACATATTTAGTTTCGCAAGCGGAGCCGCCGACCAGAAGGGCGCCGAAAGTTGGCTTGCAAAAATTAAGTAAAGCCGGAATTCCCGACTTGACCAATAAAGCCTTATAGAGCGATAATCAATGGACTCGTGAGTGAAGAGCAAGGAGCACTGGTGAGCATGCGTTGCAAGGGAAGAATGATCGGTTTACTCGGCCGTTGCCTGTTACTCGGCACATGCGCAATATGGCTCTTTCCGGCCAACACCTACGCCCACTGGTGCAGCAACATATACCAGACCTACGCGCGCATAGTGGTCAAGCCCGAACGCCAGACCATCAACCTGGGCGTTGGGGAGTCTGGCGATCTCAAGGTCAGGGTACGCAACAACTTCCCATACACCCTGCACTACATCCTGCTGCGAGCCAATCCGCCATCGGAACTCAGCGTCAGCGTCAGTCCGACCGAGTCCGAGGCCCAGCAGAAGCGGATCTACGCCGGCCAGGAGGCCACCTTCACCCTGCACATCACCCGCAACCAGGCCGGCTCGGATGACGTTTCCGCGCTGAACCTCGAGGTAAGCGCAAATGTGGTAGACATAAGCGGCTGGCGCGACATGAGCGACTGGTATGTCGACCAGAATCCGGCAGCGTCCGACGTTCGCAACAGCCTTTCGAACAATCCGCAACAATCCAAGGCATTGCTCAACTTCGCGCTGGCTGAAGTACCCGGCTCTTCTAACGAAAGCGATGGAGTGAACGGTCTCTTGGCTCTCTGGGTATACCGGGCCGCTAACTGCGTAAGCTCCAATTTCGACTCGACGGAGCCAATGCAGGGCATACGCGCAGGGCTGCAGCTCGCAGTCCGATTGCGCTACCGTAATTTCAACGATCCCAGCCGGGCAACAGTGGTCCAGGCGATGATCGATGCCATGGATGACCCTTACGATTATGCCCGCGGCTATAGCGCATTTCTGGCCGCCTACGGCGGCAACGATGCAGGCGTGAGCACGCGCATCCAGGCGATTGCCGACAGCGATCCTGCCGGAAGCTGCTCGTACTCGGCCAGCGCCGCGGCCCAGCGCATGGCCAAGGCCGCCCTGCTGATTCTGGGGCAGAACCAGTACCACGCCGAAGTCACCGATTGCGTAAACGACGGCGGCGAGGACGGCCACGTGCGGGCTGCCTGCGCCGCGGCCCTGGGCATCATGGGCGAGGATGGTCCCGTCACCGGCTATCTGATGCCGGCCACCGGGGACGGCGTGAGCCCCAACTACAACAGGCTCTTCGCCTCCTACATGCTGCAACTGGTCGTCTACTCGCGGCGCGGGGGACCCGATGGCGTCGGGGTGGTTTCTTTCCTGGACGAGGAAGTCATCCAGGATGACGTGCCGCCGCGGGCGCCTACCGGGCTGAGCGTGCAGCCTGCGGATTGAGTACCTTCCATACACCGAGAATCAAAGGAGACAGGAATGAAGAGAGTTCTATTCGGCTTTTTGGTTTTCGCACTGCCGATGTTGATCACGGATTGCGGCTCTTCTGGCGGCGGCGATAAGAACGTCATCGACTATCTGCCGGCCTCTGGTGAAATCAGCGGCTGGGCGGAAGACACCAACAAGGGCGAGGCCGGCCCCGAGTCGACCAGTAGTCTCCAGGACGCAACACTGTGGGTGGACGGGGCCATGGATCTTTTCACCGCCACCGGGGGCTGGGAGGCGCTGGCACGCGAATTTTACATCAACGGCGACACCAGGATATCTCTCTTCATCTACGAGATGTCGAACGAGACCACGGCCGGGCAGGTCTACGACACAATGGAAAGCTACTCGGGTGTGAGCTGGAGCGATTTCTCATTCGACGGTGGTGAAGATCGGGGGCGCTTTGGAACCATCTACACCGACTGCTACGCGGACGCAGTCAAGGGCAAGTACTTCATCGAGACCTGGACCGAGCCCGAAACCGCAGACGCCGACGCCAAGGCTTTTACCAAGGCCGTCTTGCTGAAGCTTCCCTGAGCCCCCTGCCCGCCTTGTTGGCAATGCCGGCTCCATTGCGGGTGACGCTCGTTGCCGCGTCATGCCTGCTGCTCTTACCCTCCGGCTGCAAAACCGGGCGGGAACGTTCGGTGGTAACCGTTTTTCATGCAGCCAGTTTGTCTGGAGCACTAGCCGATCTCGAAGGCCGTTTTGAAAGTACTCATCCAGAGTATGATCTGCGGCTCGAACCCTCGGGCTCGCAGGTGGCCGCGCGCAAGGTTTCAGAGTTGTCCCGTCCGGCCGACCTCGTTCTTGTGGCCGACTGGAGGGTGATCGAAAAGCTGCTGGTTCCCGAACATGCCGACTGGCTGATCAAATTTGCCAGCAACGAGATCGTGCTGGCCTACGGCGAGCACAGCCCTCACACCGACGAGATCGACAAGGACAACTGGCCCGGGATTCTCACGCAACCCGGAGTGCGCCTCGGGCGGGCCGATGAAAATACGGCACCGCTCGGGTTCCAGACATTGATTGCCTGGAAGCTGTGCGAGCTGCACTACGGCTCACAGGCAGTCGGCACGGATCTCGCCGGACGGCTAGAGAAACGCTGCGCGCCTGAGCGGATTACACCCGATATCGCGGAACTTGTCTCGCTGCTCGAGGCGAGAGTAATCGACTACGCTTTCGTTTTTCGCTCGATCGCCGAAGAGCACAACCTCAAGGTCATCCGACTACCGCAAGCTTGCAACCTGTCCAGCCCGGAGCTTGCGGGCTCATACGCCCGCGTTAAAGTTCCTGTCATTCTGAAAAGCGGCAGTGCACCTACAAGCATTGCCGGGTCGCCTATCATCTACGGCCTGACCATCCCCAAAGATGCTCCAAACCGGCCGGGCGCTATAGCTGCTAGCGCCTTCCTGTTGGGGTCCGAGGGCCGCAAGGCTCTGAAGCGGGCGGGATTTAGCCTGCTCCCGTCAGCCGTTTGCGACACTCCCATGCGCCTTCCCAAAGAACTCCGACCGATGGTGCGTGCGCCGTGATCCCGCGCTGGCCGGGCATTGTCATAACCATCGGGGCGCTGGCCGCCCTGCACGTTCTGCTCGCGCTCTTGCCCGGGCCGCCCGTTCCTCCAGCCACCAACCTGGTCTGGTTCGCGGCCAACATATACGTCGCCTACTGCGCCTGGCTGGTCGTCAGGGACGCAAGCCGTGCGGGACTCGGTTTGTTCGCAGCCGGTTACATGGTCCTGCTTCTCTTGGTGCTAGTGCTTCTGGGACGCGAGTCGCTCTTCATCCTGCTCGTTATACTCTATGCCAGCGTCTACCGTGTGCGCATGTTGCTGGGTGTTTTTATTGCCTTCGTACTCAGCTACGTCGTATTCCAGCCCTACGCCTTCGAGACCTTCGTTCCGCTCTCTCTGGCCTTCATAGCAACCTGGTGGCTCAAGCGCACCGGGAAACCCGTTTTCCTTGTAGCATGTATGGCGATCGGGCTGTTTTTTCTTGCGCTGATCCTGCTGCCACTCATGCATCTGTTGATCCAGGATTCGCCCCAAACGCTCTGGTACAGCTTCTCGCGGTCCGATGTCCGTCAGGCTGTTTGGCTCAGCCTGCTCTCTTCTGGTATGGCGACTGTGATCGTCGCCGTCTGGGGTATTCCATTGGCCTATGCATTGGCGCGTACGAATTTTCGCGGCAAGGGTGTAATCGAGTCGCTGGTCGATCTGCCCATTCTGATTCCCCAGTCAGTGGTCGGCATTGCCCTGCTTGTGCTACTGGGCCCGGGCACCCCGCTGGGCCAGCTTCTGGAATCGGCGGGTCTCGGACTAGCCGGTCGCTTCGCCGGGATTGTGGTTGCCCAGGTTTTCGTCGCCTGCCCGTTTTTGATCAAGACGGCCATGACCGCCTTCGAGGGGATTCCCGGAAATCTGGAAGACGCATCTCTTACGCTGGGCGCGGGTCCGGCCGCGACTTTTTTCCGGGTCACGTTGCCGCTGGCCTCTCGAGGAATATTTGTCGGCCTGGTGCTTACCTGGGCCAGGGCAATCAGCGAGTTCGGCGCCATCATCCTCTTCGCGCCCAATCCCCAGACGGCGCCCGTGCTGGCCAACAACGAGTTTCTCAAGGCCGGGGTGAGCGAGGCGCGACCAATCGCCGTGGTGTTGCTGGTTGTCTGCCTGTGGATATTTGTGCTGTTGCAATTCGGAAAAACGTTCTTGCCTCACGCCTACCGGCGCGGCTCTTCCGGGGAGGGCCTGCGTTGATCGTTATCAAGAAACTGAGGCGCAGCTTCGGCAAGTTCAGTATCGAAATCGACGATCTCGAAATCAAGCCTGGACGCTATTTTGTCGTTCTGGGCCCAAGCGGCAGCGGCAAGTCGCTGTTACTCGGGCTGCTGGCCGGGCTGCACCAGCCGCAAAGCGGAAGCCTGCTGATCGACGGCAAGAACGCACTGGATGTTCCAACCGAGCGCAGAAACATCGGGCTGGTGTTCCAGGAAGCGTCTCTGTTTCCCCATCTTTCGGCACGCAACAATATCGCCTACGGATTGCGCGCTCGGCACGTTCCCGCGTCAGAGCGCAATCGCCTTGTTGACGGGATGGTCGCCCGATTGGGTATTGCTGACATTCTCGGGCGGCCGGTTATCTCTCTCAGCGGCGGCGAGGCCCAGAAAATAGCCCTGGCCCGCGCATTGGTCGTGCGCCCACGCATTTTATTGCTCGACGAGCCTCTGAGCCAGGTTGATCACAACGCACGATTGGAATTGCAAAAAGTACTCAAGCGCCTGCAGCGCGAGCTCGATCTCACCTGTCTGCACGTAACACACGATCGTGAAGAAGCCGCGGTGCTGGCCGAGGACTGCGCCGTAATGCTTGGCGGACGGGTCATCCAGGCGGGTGGGCTTGACGAATTGCGAAAACATCCCGCCTGCGACTTCGTGGCCTGGTTCCTGGGCGTCGATCCTGTGAGATATCCGGGCGCCCCAGACGACTGTGGAAAAAGCTGCCTTTCGGGGGGCGGAATCTGCGACAGGGGTCTTACAGGGAAGGTTATTGATGCAAGGTAATTACCTGCCGCTCTGGAAGCTGCTCGACGCGCCGCTGATCTCGCTCGACGAGAGTCACGTGGAGCTTTTTTCGGTGCTGGCCTTGCTCTTGCTGGCCATGCTGGCACTGGTTGCCCCCCGCGGCCGGCGCCAATGGGTGCGTCACCTGGTACAGCTGCTTTCGGTGATGATCTTCTTCTACATCGTTTATTCCTGCCTGGGTGTTTTCGGCATGGTGCGCAACGTGATCTACGGCTCAACACTGATCGGCACGATCTTCACCGAGTCTTTCTTCTGGATGAGCCTGCCGCTTGCAGTGATCGCTTTCAGCCTAACCAGCGGCCCCTACTTTTGCGGCTGGATCTGCCCAACCGGGGCGTTTCAGGAACTGGCTGCTGCCGTCAGAGAGCGCATCTCAAAGCGCTTGCGCCGAAGCACACATGATCGAACCCGCGTCCGCCCGCGTTGGTACAACCAGGTCTTGCTGGCACTGTTTTTTGCAGGCTTTCTGGCATTCATCTTCTATCTTGGCACCACCAAAAGATTTTTCGTCGAGGATTCGAGTCTATACTGGGCCTCTTCGCTCTTCTTGTTTGTTTATTTGGTGCTCACCCGGGCTGTAGATGACACTGCCATCCGCGCTCTGCGTGGAGTGAGCTTCACCATCATCGTCGTCTCGACTCTTTTCAAGACGGCCATCGTATCTCCAGTCCACTTCGCCTTTGAGGACGTTCGTGATCCCGCCTCTGCGCTCGCGACCCTGGCGCTGGTGGTCGCTTCCTTGTTCATCAGTCGTGCCTGGTGCCGCTACGTTTGCCCCTGGGGATTTCTGATGGGCTGTATCCAGCGGGTATCGCGCTTGAGAGTGCAGGCCGGAGAAGATTGCCAGCAGTGCGGGGTGTGCGAAGATGTTTGCCGGGTAGAGGCGATACACGCGGGCCAAGTTGAGATTTCACAATGCCAGTTCTGCTTGGCCTGCATAGACAAGTGTCCCAGTGATGCCTTGAGTGTGATTGACGTCTGGAAAAAGACCGGGCATGTCTGAACGGATTCGAATCGGAAGTACTTTCCTTATGTGCCTGGCCCTGTCCCTGCCGGCAGGAGCCAAGGATTGGTTTCCGGAAAGCGCCGTCCCGCGCCCGGGCGACTGGCCGCTTGCGCGCCACGACCAGGCAAACACGGCTGCAACAATAATTGATCACGATCCGCCCCGGGTGGCCCGGGCATGGACCTACCCGCTAACCAAACACGTTTTCGGCTACCGCCCCGGTATGAGCGTCTGGTCCTCGGCCGCCGTCGGTGAGGTTGGCGGACAGGCGGTAGTGGCCGCCGGAAGTTACGATCACAACCTTTACCTTTTCGATGCCGCCCATGGAAATCTGCTGTGGCGTTTTACTACCGGCAATGGAGTCTACTCGGCCCCGTTGATCTGGAAAGACGGTAAGCGAGAGTGGATTTTCGCGTCCTCGAGCGACAGGCTGGTTTACGGCCTTGATGCAACAGTCGGCAACCGGCTTTGGAGCCGCGCCGTGGCCGGCTATCAGCCTACACTGGGCGGAAGCCGCCTGTCGGCGCCTTGTCTGGGCCTTTCCAACAAGATCCCTGCCGTCTTCGTCGGCTACTGGGTCTGGGACAAGTCGCTGGCCAACTCGACCCAACGGGGAGGCCTGATTGCTGTTGCCGCACGCACCGGCCGGCTTCTCTGGCAAGCGGACTTTCTGGACAACTCGGTTTCCGATCCGGTTTTTGCCGTCGTGGACGGCCGGGCCCGGGTCTTTGCGGCCTCAAGCGACGGCAACCTGCGCGCTCTGGATGCCGACAGCGGTAAACAGCTCTGGGCACACCGGGAGACCGAGCCGATTATGGGCGCGCCGCTCTTCTATCAGGCACCCGGCGGTCCGCGGGTAATAATCGGATCTCACTTCGGCAAGCTGCGCTGTCTCGACGCCCGTGACGGGCGTGAGATCTGGAGCTTTAAGACGGGTAACTGGATCACCGGGTCCGCAGCGCTCTACCGTTCGGGCGGGCGCGATCTGCTGGCGTTCGGATCGTACGACCGTCACCTGTATGTCCTGGAGGCAGCAAGCGGCCGTAAGCTTTTTGGCCATCGTGCCGCGGGACCTGTCTATTCGTCTCCAGCAATCGTTTCAGTTGAGCCCGAGACACAGATTATCTATGCCGCCTGGGACAACCGAATCTACTGTGTCTCCGGCATGGACGGCACCCAGCTCTGGACTATATATACCGGCCAGCCCCTGTGGGACGCAGTAAGCCAGGGAGACAGCAACTGGTCCTCGCCGGTTGTAGCACGCATCGACGGGCGTTGGATGTTGTACCAGGGTTCCTACAACGGCGTATTCTACGCCATCCCGCTGGTTCAGGCCGCAACCGCCGGTGGCGTGCATCCCTGGACCAACCTGCGCTTCTGGGTAACGATGCTCTTGGCCTTGCTCTTCTCGGGTGCACTTGCCTTCTACTTCGATCGCCGTCGGCACCGGCGAATCAAGGATCAGTAGACATAACAGATACACCGGGATAACTTGTCCGCCATGCGCGACCAATTCAACAGACGGCCCGTATCGCGCCTGCGCCTGATCATACAGCTTCTTTCCTTCGGCGTGTTGATCTATGGCGGTTTTGCGGTAAGTGGAATCGAATCCTGGCTGGGAAGCGGGCCGGCCCGCATCGATGGCCTGTCCGGCCCGGCCAACGTCAAACAGGTGGTCAAGCGCGCTACCACAACCGATATCTTTCTCCCGGCGACCTCCTGCATCTATCAACGACAAGGGCTTTGCAAGGGCTGTAGTCTTTACTACCTGACCGACATCGTCACCTGGCACCCGAAGATCGAGAAGGTGCTCGGTTACCTCGGAGTACTGCTTCTGCTGATGCTGATCGGCGGACGTTTGTGGTGCGGTTGGGTCTGCCCTCTTGGACTGCTTTCGGACATCTCAACCAGGTTGCGGGTCTGGACGGGCATGTCGAGGGTGGCCGTATCGGCGGGTTTTCGAGAGGGGCTGGTGTGGGCCAAGTACATTATTCTGCTGGCGGTTCTGGGAATAGCCGCGCTGGCCTCGCTGCCGTCGATGGCCGATTATCGCCTGAGCCTTTCCGAGCCCTTCTGCCGAATTTGTCCCTCGCGGATCTTTCAGGCTTTCTTTTCTTTCGATTCCGTGTGCTGGACCAATCCGGCCAACAAGATAACCACGGTCTTCGCCGTAATCGGGATACTAGCCTTCGCTCTGTTCTTCATAGGCTTGACGGTTCGCAGGTTCTGGTGCCGGCTGTGCCCGATCGGAGGACTGAACGCAGCCTTCAACCGCACCGGCCTGGTAATGATCGTCAAGGACGGGCAAAAGTGCACCCGTTGCGGTGCCTGTGAGCGCTCGTGCCCGCTGGACGTTCAGCGTGTTTTCGAAGGCCGAGGACGCGGCCCGGTAACTTCGTTTGAGTGCCACCTGTGCCTGCGCTGCGTCGAGAGTTGTCCGGAGGAAGGTTGTCTAGAGTTCCGCTGGCTGGGGTTCACTCTCGCCGCGAGCGGCGTTTCAAGTAAAAGCCCCAGAATACGAGCGCCAGAAGCGGAATCGCACTGAGCGCCGTCAGGCCCAGCACGCGAGAGGTACGGCTGCTCTTGCCGACATTGATCGTGCCTGCCTCCATCCAGCCGCGTTCTCTCCTGCCCGCCTGCGGGCTGTTGTCCGCGAACAGGCGCAGGCGATGCAGACCTGGCTGACCGCGAGCCTGGAGTGTTGCGAATACCGGAAACCGACCGCGCGGTGTTGCCGATGTGCTCGTGACGTTAATCTCGAAGACACAGCGATCGGCAGGCAGGCAGCGCGGGATGTTCGCCGGCCGAACAACGATGTCCAGGGGCGTTTCGCTCTCGACGGAAACCTTTGCGTCCATGAGAGCAATTGGAGACTCGTTGCGGTAGATCAGCTTGATCGATCCGCTGCCTCGCGGCAATCTGATCTCGGAGTCGGTCGTAACCAGCGTGACCCTGCCGGCTGCGGCTAGTGCTGGAAAGAACATCAAGATTGTAATGGCGACAGTTTTCAAGGACGATTCCTACCTTGTCGGTTGGGACATTTCGAGCGGCGTACGACCGGCGCGATCCTTGGTGAAGATGCTGGCCCCGGCCATGATCAAGGCATTGGCGACTTTCTCGTTCCTGGCCAGGTGCAAAGCGGTCATGCCGTACTCGTCACGGGCTTCGACTTCGGCCCCGGCCTTGATCAACAACTTGGCTACTTCGGCCGTAGCGGCCTCGTGCAGCGGCGTCAGCTTGTAGCGATTACGAGCGCTCACGTCGGCTCCGCGCGCAAGCAGCAGGCGCAGCATGTCCGCCCGGCCGAGCAAGGCCGCCCAGTGCAAAGCGCTCATGCCGTTACGCGTGCGCCCGTTGACATTGGCTCCATGATCGAGAAGTAAGGCCGCTACTTGAGTATGGTTTTGCATTGCGGCCGTGTGCAACGGCGTCCAGCCATACAGGCTGTGAGCATCCACGGGCGCCCCGTGTTCGATCAGCAGTTTGGCGACCTCGGCACTGGCCGCAAGGTGCAATGGTGTAAGGCGCAAGCTGTCTTCGACGGCCGCAGGTGATCCGGCCTCCAGCAGGCTGCTCAGGCTCTTTGCGTCGCCTGCGAAGCTGTCAAGCGCCAGCTTGGACAACCCGGCCACCGAGATCGGGCCGTCATAAAATATGGGCTTTTCGGTCGTCGAGTTGGCACAGCTTGCGAGTGACAAGGATACAAGCAGTATGAAAGCACGCATGCGCACAATCTTGACCTCTGGCACAAGACGCGTCAAGCAAGAAGGCGGTTATGTAGGAATGTTCTTCCCGGTGTGCTAAGATTGCCCGGTCATGACCAAGAAGCGCAAAATCTTTCGAGCCAAGATCGACCGGCGGCGCTTTTTGCAAATCGCCGGCGGATCAGCCGCCTGCCTGGGAGCTGCGGCCTGCCTGCCCCATGCCGACGGCGACTGGAGTTCGTGCACCGAAGGTCAGCCGTTGATTGTAGCCCCGTCCTCCAACCTGGTAGTCGAGGTGCATTCGGATCTGGCGATCGCCAAAGTCGAAGGAAAGAGCGTCATCGATGCAAGCGTTGTGGCCGCCATGTTTACGGCCGGGTTGCAGTCCTTGACCGGGCAAGCGACGGCGGCCGAAGCCTGGCAAGTTGTATTGCCGGGGCGCAAGGACGGCGAGCGTATTGCGCTCAAGGCCAATGCCCTGAACCCGGACGTGCCGAGTTCTCCTGAGCTTCTGGCCGCCGTGATCGGCTCGTTGACCGAAGGCGGCATCCCGGCCGTCGATGTTTTCGTCTGGGATCGTACCGTGCGTGAACTAGAGCATGCCGGCATCACCCCGGAGCGACTGGGCGTCGACTGCCTCGGCACGATCTACTCGTCGGGCGACGATAGCGGCCCGGGTTATGAACAAGAGGCGGCCTGCCTTTCGGGGCGCAAGATACATCTCTCGACCATCCTGACCCGCGAGACGGATCACCTGATCAACGTGGCTGTTTTAAAAAATCATTTCGCAGCCGGATTCACAGGCTGTCTCAAAAACAACTACGGCTGTTTCGAAAATCCCTATGACTTCCACGACGGCTGCGAGCAACACATTGCGCTGCTCAACGCGCTACCGCAGATCGCATCGGTTGCGCGCCTGTGCGTTGTCGATGCGCTCTTTGCGGTCACAGTCGGAGACACCAATAAGCCGGCCGACTGCGAGCCCGGGCTCATACTGCTTTCTTTCGATCCCGTGGCAATCGATCAGCGCGGCCTCGACATCCGCGATCAGATTCGCGCATCGCGCGGGCAAGGCCCGGGCAATCCGGCAGGCTACATTCAAGTGGCCGCCGAGATGGGCATGGGAAGCACCGACTACGAGCTTCAGACAATCGAAATCTGAACTCATGACTCTTTTACGACAATCATCTCGAGCAGGGCTTCGATCCTGGTTCTCAAACGGCCCGTATCCTCCGGCCCGAACTCTGTGTTGATCGAAAGCCAGGGTAGTCCGCTTTTGGTAAAAGATTTCGCCAATCCCGGCGCATCCAGATCGAATAGCTGGCACAGACGCTGGGTGTGATGGACGATCCCGTTTACGCCGTGGCTCGTCACCAGCTCATGCAGGCGATCAATGCGCCCATTGCTTCCGACAAGGCAAGGACAAGTGCAGGGCATGAGCACTCGCTCGCCCGCAGCGCGGATCAGTCCGTCTTTTGTCCATTCGTCCACGACGACCGGGTGCCGCAGGCGCTCGCTGCCCGAACACAGCTCGTCGGCCACAATGTCGGCCCCGCATTCGAGCAGCAGAAGCGGCAGCTTGAAATCCGGCCACAGCACGGGCGAACCGGTAAGCAGGATGCGCGCTCGCGGCTTGCTGCCGCTGCCGGCCGCTGCACGTTGCTCGAGTTCGTCGACAAGCGCCGCCGTCTTTTCGGTCCACCAATCGGGATCGGCAAGGAATCCTGCCTGCATCACCATCAGCGTATCGGCGCCGTTGACAGGCGGTCTGGCCGATCTGCGAAGCTCGTTGATCCTGCGCACCAGCGCCGCGCGCTCGTTGACCTGCCCAATGGCGTCACGCAGCGATCGCCTCGTGACGCGCCGGCCGCAGAGCTTTTCGATTCGCCGGGTAAGGCGTCTCATCTCGGAAAGCCAAGCGGATCGCGCCCGCTCACCGATGTTTGACTGCGGCAGTTCCAGTACGAACACCTCATGCCTGACTGAAAGCAGGCCGCCGAGCTTTTTCTTGCCGTCGCACGAAGTCGGAACTACCAGCAAATCGGCTGCGGCCATCGGATCATCGTCATCGTCAATCCTTCCTGTCAGCGCACGCAAGGCGCAACACACTTCGGCATGCAGGAGCTTGGCGCCCCGACGCACCGTTGCCGAGCAGCCGTCGTCCAGGCGAATCGGCACGCCTCCCGCGGCCAGCACCAGCTCGTCCGGCACGAAGTTGCACACCTGGCCGACAAGTTTGCGCCCCGTCTTGGAGAGCTGAGCGCGCCAAAGCTGCTTGCGAAAAAATTCGTCGAAGGGTTCGATGCCCTTCGGACGATCCTTCTCGGCGGCTAACGCATCCAGAACCTGGACAGCCTCTTGCAAACACTCAGACACGACCTGCTCCCTCATCGATCTCAGGCGGGACCTCTTCTGCAAAAAATAGGCTCCGGGGACCACAACATCAAGAACAATCGCCGGAAGCCATGTGATAGCGCCTGAAGATCCCGGTTCCTGGTTTTTTGCCGGAAGTCGGTATAGTATTTGTGAAAAAGTGGGGACGGAAAACATGAGTTCCAGATTTAAAGTCACGCTGGCCTTTTTACTGGTGGCAGGGCTCACCTTCGCTGCACTCGAAATTTTTATGTCTTCGTCAAATACGCCGGATTCTCCGGTAAATGAGGTTGCCATTTCCCAGGACGCGGGAACTGTTATCCCGGGCAAAGCCGACGAAGAAATTACTACAAAGAAACCGGCGCCCGTGGTCGGAGTTGTTGAGCCGAGCCTGGTACCAGTCGTGCAGCGAGACCGGGATTCTTCTAAAAAGACGGTCGCATCCGGCATCTCTCTGACAAAGCCTAAGCTCAAGGCCGTAATGACGATCCGGGACACGACCCCGCCTAGACTTTCGATCCTCTCACCGGTCGACCGTTCATACACGATGGAGAGGCAGATCAAACTGACGGTTCGCTCCGAGGCGGGTGCCCTCGTCGAATTGAACGGTACTGCGCTCACCGAGAAATCACCCGGCTTCTTCGGCGGAGACGCAAGACTTTCACCGGGAAAAAACAGAATAGCCGTCGTGGCCACCGACGCCGTCGGCAACGTTTCTAAGGCTCTTGCACGTGTAACCTACATCGATCCGGCAAACATCAGGGCCGAGAAGGGTCGCCTGGTCGCCCTGCTGAAACAGCTGGACGAGGTTCGCGCCGCGGCCCGGGATGTCGATCAGCGTATTGCCGAAGTGCTCGGGCAAATGGAAGACGCCAAAGACGTCAAGCGTATTCCCGAGTTCAGCAAGATTCTGCGAGAGGTGCGCAACAACCGCAAGCAGTTACAACAAGAGATCGAGCATGCCGTCGTGGAAATCGACAAGTCATTGCCGGACACAAAGTGACATCTGCGGTCTCCGTACAAGATTGACTTCTCACACCTTCCGGGTTAGGTACGGACCATGTCGGTCGTCGTTACTGTTTTCAAGAAGGAACTGCTCGACGTCCTGCGCGATCGGCGCACGCTGATCTTCATGCTGGTCATCCCGACCTTGTCGATCCCGCTTCTGATGTGGGTGTTGACCAGCGTCATGGTCCACTTTACCGAGAAGCTGGCCCGCGAGCAGGTGAACGTGCTGGTGCTCAATCCCCAGGCGGCCCCGCAGTTGGTCAAGGGCCTGGCCGATCGCTCCACCATCGTCGGGCGGGCGCAGCGCGTCGCGCGCGTTCTGAAGAACTACGGCATCGACGAGAAAACCCTCGGCATGGTGAAGGGCGACTCGCAGGCTTTCCTCAGGCTGCTCAAGCGCAAAGGCGTCGACCCCGACGAACTGGCCAACGAGTTGCGGGGCGCCGCCGGCGACGAAGAGTTCGATTTCTCGCCGGCCGGCATCATCGGCAGCGCCTACCCGCCCAACTTCAAGATCATGACATCCTGGCCGGCCTCGATACCCGCCCCCAAGCCGGGCGCCCGCGAGGCGGCCCTACTGCAAGCCGTCCGCCGCGACAAGATCGCCGCCGCGGTCGAATTCGAAAGCGACGCTCCGCGCCGGCTGGCCGCAGGCGACTCGACGGTGGTGAAAATCTACTATCTCGAGACGTCCGATCGCTCGGCCAGGGCCTTCCGGGGGTTGCGGGCGATTCTGAAATCGTTGTCGGCGGACATCACCGTCGACAGGATCCGCGCCCGTGAACTGCCGAAAGGCTTCGCCACGCCCATCAAGGTGCGCTCGAGCCGCCTGCCGGGGCCTAGCATGATGGTCAAGATCCTGTCGCAGATCCTGCCGTACATGATCCTGCTGTTTTCGATGCTCGGCGCCCTCTACCCGGCCATCGATCTCGGGGCAGGCGAGAAAGAGCGCGGCACGCTCGAGACGCTGCTGGTCGCGCCGGTCAGCCGCCTGTCGATCGTGCTCGGCAAGTTCGCCGTGATTCTGGTGGCGGCGCTGGTGTCGGCCCTGCTGGCCACCGCCAGCCTGGCCATATCCCTGCGACTAGGGGTCTTCGCGACCCTGTCCGAGATCGGCGGCGGTTCGTTCACATTCAATGCCGCTGAGGCATTAGTGGCTCTGCTGATGGTGGTACCGGTCGGCTGCATTTTCGCCGCGCTGCTTTTGGCTATATCGATCTTCGCCAAGAGTTTCAAGGAAGCCCAGTCTTACGCAAGCCCGTTGCAAATGTTCATTGTCATGCCGGCCTTCGCCTCTTTTATCCCCGGAGTCGATCTCGACTGGCTGACTGCATCCATTCCGATCGTCAACGTCTCGCTGGCACTCAAGGAAATATTCACCGGCAACCTCGACCAGCATTGGGCTCATGTTGGTTTGATCTTCTTATCGACCACTATCTTCGCAGGACTTTTGCTTTGGTTCGCCGCATGGTGGTTTCGCCGTGAGCAGGTCCTTTTCAGGTCTTGAGACAACGATTGACAAGGCCTTCTGCCGAACAATATAAGGGCGCATCCGGAGGTACGCAGTGAGCATGGCGATCGGAATCCGCAGAGAAGACAAGAACGTATTCGAGCGCAGAACTCCTCTCTTGCCCGAACACGTCAAACAACTGGTTGCCTCGGGAATCGACGTCGTAGTGCAACCTTCCAAGATCCGGGTCGCCAATGACGCAGCTTACCTGACTGCCGGGGCGCGTCTTGATGAAGATCTCTCGGGCTGTTCGGTTGTATTCGCCGTCAAGGAAATCCCGGCTGCCGTGCTAAGAAAAGATGGCATCTACGTTTTTTTTGCTCATGTGATAAAGGGCCAGACCAGCAACATGCCGACGCTGGCCAGGTTGCTCGATCTCGACTGTTCGCTAATAGATTATGAGAAGGTGACCGACGAATCGGGCCGGCGATTGGTCTTCTTCGGCCGCCACGCCGGTCTGGCGGGAATGATCGACACCCTTTGGGCCCTTGGCCAGCGTCTAGAATGGGAAGGCCACCAAACCGCTTTCGCGTCTATCAGGCCGACTCGCGAATATGCCAACCTCGAACAAGCGAAGCAGGCCGTAGAAAAAGCCGGGCAACGTTTTTTACGAGAGGGCCTGCCCGCGGGTATCGCTCCATTAGTGTTCGGCTTCGCCGGCTATGGCAACGTCTCACGCGGCGCCCAGGAGGTGTTCGACGTCCTGCCGCATGAGACGCTATCACCCGCAGAACTCGATACATCCAGGCACATGCCTGCCGGCAATCTTTACAAAGTCGTCTTCAAGGAAGAACACATGGTCGAGCCCGAGCAACAGGGTCACCCATTCGAATTGCAAGAATACTATGACCACCCCGAGCGTTTCAGGGGAACCTTCACGCGCCATCTGCGACGTCTTTCAGTGCTGATGAACTGTATCTACTGGACCGAGCGCTATCCCAGACTGGTGACGCGCGATGCGCTCGATGAAATTTGGCGTGGAGACAAACCCCGACTGAAAGTGATCGGTGACATCAGCTGTGATATCGGGGGAGCGGTTGAATGCACCCTGGAATGTACCAAGCCGGATACGCCGGTCTACGTCTACCAGGTACAGGAGGGGTCCATAAGGCCGGGCGTCGCCGGCGACGGCCCGGTGGTACTTGCCGTCGACAACCTGCCCTGCGAGTTGCCGCTCGAAAGTTCGCATGACTTCGGGGACGCGCTTATGCCGTTCGTGGCCGATATCGCCAGGGCTGACTTTTCACGCCCGCTTTCCGATTTGAAGCTGCCGGCCCCGATCAAGCGGGCCTTGATCGTCCACCGGGGTGAGCTGACTCCCGGCTACCGTTATCTTCAGGCGCATCTACCAAAGAAGCGCTGCGAATCAAAAGGAG
>Ga0315535_1000085_pt1 | contig 55730 bp, 54 predicted proteins | sample SalMarSW160220MG_2_FD_203092 | JGI IMG/M metagenome (GOLD analysis project Ga0315535, IMG submission 203092) | Salt marsh sediment microbial communities from the Plum Island Ecosystem LTER, Massachusetts, United States - Salt Marsh Sediment SW1602-20 ... | reverse complement strand
ATTTTTAGCTTCATTCCTTACTTGAATTATGCCTTATTTAATTAGGAAATTAGCTTGAAACCAATTAAAAAGAGTCATAAAAGCATGTAAGCTATAATAAATATGGAAAATCTAATATATAAATCTTATTGTTGGATCTACTATCCATTGTTGATCAACAATATAGTGTTGATTTAACAATTTGAAATTTTAAGCTACTAAATAGCATGATCTTTGACAAGTTCGATGATTTGTGCTTTTCTGCATGAAGATGGAACCATAATATCGTTTTCAGAGCAAAATGTTTTTAATTCTTTAACTGTCCATTTATTATAATCTATTTCTTTTTCTTCCATGGTAGATTTTACGATTGATTGTTTCTCTTTTATTTTTTCTCGTGTATTATCAAGAGGTTCAAGGATCTCGATAGCTTCAATTCCATGTGACTCATCGTAGTGAACTCGTAATTTATGACCATCTAACTCAAAAGATCCGCTGGGTAGATTCTTTACAGGCTCCCACGTTGTTTCTTCGATATTTTGTCCAAAGATCTCTACTTTTTTAGTAATTAATCCGTAAAGAATATTTTGACCGGTTAAAATATTCCGTCTCTTGAAATTTTCAGGTAATTCCATGCCCAAAATTTTATCTAATTTCTCTTTATTTGATTCTGCTTTTTGATGTATTACTTTAGAAGTCTGATCTTGAGAAAGTGAGTTTTTTAAGAATGACTGTTTAGCTTTAGAAATAGGGGATGAGGTAGGAGGTTGTTTTGTTATCTTAAGAACATCAGGTATTACTTCACCAGTGAACCCCGTAGCCCTTGCTAATTCTTCAAGTTCAAATCCAAACGATCTTAAAAATTCATTGGGTTCATCTCCTTGTTCAACCGTAACCACCTTACAGCGATGTAAGTGACCAATTTGTACCAATTCTGTTTGTAACTCTTGAGCTACCCTGCTTGCAATAAATTTTTTTCTAACATGAGCTGCAGATCCCTTGTATATATATATTCTTCTAAGATCCTCCTTCACAATTATGGCTACTTGTTTAAGATGAAGGATTCCTGAACCTTTATTTTTTTGGAATTCATTTTCAGTGATATTTAAACGCTGTCGTTCACCTGTATCCAGAACTTCGAATATCATGAAGCTGTCATAAATCATTATTTCATTCTCATTGGGTGTAATAAATTTTGATTTTTCGATTTTATATTCCATTTTTACTCAATGCTAAATAATTCAATAAATTAAGGTTATTTATATTATATGAAAATGAAAGAGAGAGCGCTTGATTAGTGAAGATTTAGACCTTATCATCAAATCCTCGATTACTATCTATTTTAGCCATCTTTTAAGTTCATAATCATTTTATTATAAAAAATAACGATTAAAATTATATGTGACATTTCTGAGATAATTCTCAGAATATTTCAACTTATTATAAAAAGATGTGATAAATATTGATTGATGATGTTATTTCGGAAGATAAAGATAAAGCATTTCTTTTTTGTAACGAAGCTATAGTGCGAGGAGCATTAGAGGCAGATGTAAAAGTAGTTGCATTTTACCCAGGTTCTCCCGTATCAGAGATTTTAGATACATTTTATCAAATCTCAGATAAGATGGATGTCAAGATGGAAATAGCCACTAATGAGAAAGTTGCTTTGGAAATTGTTGCGGGGGCTTCTATGGGTGGACAAAGATCATTGACTGCATTAAAAAGCGTTGGGTTAAACGTGGCATCAGATACATTTTTCAGTTTGGGATATACGGGAGTCAATAAAGGATGCGTAATGGTATTTGCTGATGACCCTTACTGTCACTCGTCACAAAGTGAAGAAGATGGACGATTTTTTGCAGAATATGGTTATTTTCCCTTGCTTGAGCCCACTGATCCGGTTGAAGCAAAACAAATGGTAAAAGATGCGTTCGAAATATCTGAGAGATTCCACACTTTAGTGCTCATTCGAACTACAACTCGTATTAATCATCAATCCACAATTGTACCATTAACACCATTAAATAGAACCAAATTTATACCAGGCAGTTTTCGCTCTTATAATAGAAGTTATGCTACAGTAGGGTCTCGAGCACGTGAATTGAAGGCCGAATTGCTAAGGAAAAGAGATAGATTAAGAGAAGAGTTTGAAAATTCAAAATACAATATCATCTCGGGGGATCCTTCTGAAATTGGGATTATCACATCTGGAGTCTCGTATAATTATGTTTTGGAAGTAGTTCGAAAATTGAATATTAATCCATTAATACTCAAATTAGGAACGACAAACCCCCTCCCAAATAACTTGGTAAAAAAATTTCTCAAGCCTTTAAAGAGTGTTGTTATCGTGGAGGAATTGTCTCCTTTCTTAGAAAATAAAATAAAAGCCCTATCAAAGGATGTGAATCCAGACATACAAATTTTTGGTAAACTTTCGGGACATTTTAGCGAATCAAATGAATACAACATTCCAATAGTTCTAAATGTTATCAGAGATGTATTTAACTTATCTTCGGACCATGATTATGAAAAGATCTTACATAATACTGATGAATTGAAGTCAATCCTTCCTGTTAGAATTCCTGTTTTTTGTCCGGGATGTCCTCATAGAGCTACATTCTGGGCACTTCAGAGGGCAGTTGGGAATAAAAGTGATAAAATAGCGTTCATAAATGATATTGGATGTTATTCCATGCTGTTACTGAATGCTAAAATATATTCAAAACTCCACCCTGACGACTTACTCCTCGCAATGGGTGCGACGATTGGCGCTGCAAGTGGGCTATCCTTAGCGTCTGAAGAAAAAATATTCTCAATAATTGGAGACAGCACTTTTTTCCATGCTGGATTGCCCGGAATGATTAACGTGAGCAATAATAATGAGAACGTGATAGTAATCATATTAGATAATTCAGTTACTGCAATGACGGGACAACAACCCAATCCTGGGACGGGATACGGACCTTCTGGGGTACCCAAACATAAGATTCCGATCGAAAACGTGTTGAAAGGAATGGGATTTGAAAATGTCATAATTAATGATTGTTATGATGTGAAAAATAGCATAAAGTCATTTAAGAAAGCTTTAGAACAACCCGGTGCTACCGTGATAATTTCACGGGGACCTTGTGCGTTATGGAATGATAGAAACAAACGAACACGTGGTGAAAAAATACAACCCTTTTTCGTAGATAATGAAATTTGTCGAAAATGCCATACTTGCATGCGTGATTTTTATTGTCCAGCGATAAGCATGGAATCCATGGAAACAGAATATATGGACGATAACGGAAAAATGTGGAAGGGATTTTCATCTCACATATCCACGGAATTATGCGATGGATGTGGCGTGTGTTCAATAATTTGCCCTTATACTGACCATGAGAATCGCTCAGCAAACGATGTGATAAAACCTTTTTCAAAAAAAAGGGAGGTGCCTCATGACTTATAATATCATGACCTGTGGAGTAGGTGGGCAAGGTTTAATGCTCGTTTCTAACATTATTGGATTAACTTGCGCCGAATACGGATTTAATATCAGAACTGCAGAAACTCATGGATTAGCACAACGGTCTGGTTCCATCTATACTCACATACGAATTGGAGATAATGTTTTTTCTCCCCTAATTCCATATGGAGAAGCTGATGTGTTATTAGGGATGGAAGCTATTGAATCTCTACGATATATAGAATTTTTAAAACCTAACGGTGTTATTATATTAAATGATTACGTATGGCAACCTGTTCAAAGCACCTTCGACCGTGTTAATGATTCCAAAGTAAAATATGTTACAGTTCAAAATATCATTGAAAAAATGAAAGAAATAACAACTAATATATTCATCATAAATGCTTTGGAATTAGCTTTAAAAGCAGGTAATTCTCTAACTTCTAACGTCATACTTCTTGGTGCTCTTTCAAAAATAAAGGGATTTCCAATCCTTAAAGAACAACTGATCTCTATGATACCCAATGTAGTTCCAAAAAAAGCTATTGATGTAAATTTAAAGGCTTTTGAGATTGGTTATGAGGAAATAAAATAAAAAATCAATTTATCTAGAGTTCTATTATTCATTATAATTATTTTTTTTCACTAAATCGAGTAAGTGCTTGTATTGCCAAAGACGTTCTTTAGCAATAGCTTTAGCAGCATGAACAGCGTGACCTGCAACATGGGCAGTTGCAACAGCATGAGCTGCAGAACGAGCAACTGCGCGAGTTACTCCTTCATCAACATCACGGGCAGCAGCATGAGCCGCGAATGCAGCAGAACGAGCCTCACCAACAGATATCTCATCACGAACCCAAGCTCGCCCTACTTCTATAGCATTTCTTGGTCGATCATCTTTTGGATACTTTTCCTCAAAAAATGATAGTACATGCTCCGCACAATCAATAGCCCAAACAGCTAAAGTTTTGTGGTCTATTTTACCTGCAATCTCTATTATCTTCTCTTTTATATCATTTTCTCCCATAATATAAATAAAATTCGTAAAAAAATGATTATTTCTGTTTTCTTCTTTTTACTAATTCCATGAATTCAATAACCGCTCCAAAAGTATCTACAAAATCCATGTACGCATATTTCAATTTCGGTGGAAACATGCCCGATTGTACTAATTCTATTCCTTCTTTTTGAAACATGTCCACATATTTATCTACATCATCTACAAAAACACCGAAATGATGAAGCCCTTCTTTTTGAGAATCTACAAACTCTTTATAGATACACTCTCCTTTTAACCATTGAAATATCTCAATAGTGGTATTAAAGCATCTACTCATTCCTATTTTTATAGAAAATTTAATATCTCTGCCCCGATACATCGCAGGATGATCTAAATCTTCAGAAAATTGAAATTTAGGCATTCCAAAAAGCGATTCCATCATCTTAGCATGTTTTTCAGGATCTTGAAATATATAACAGATATGGTGGATTTGAAGATTTTTAAAATCAAATTCAAGATTGTTTTCCATTTTTAATCATTTTTAAAGTGTTATTTTATTGAACTATATCTTCAACTTATATAGTTAAAAATCTATATGTTAAAGGGAAAAAAAATTACTAGTAATATTGGTAAATTATTTTGGTGTAATATCTGAGATAATACCTTTTTTTATCGCATCATCTTCATCTTGGAATATAGCCATTGCAGTATTCATCATTTTAAATCCGAGTTTGTAATAAAATCCTTCTTTACCAGAATTTGCATAGAGAATTATCTTTTTATGACCCTGAGATTGTTCAATGAGATCATGAACTATTTTTTTTCCAAGACCAATACCTTGATATTCAGGGTGAACTGCTATATCACAAATATATGAACAATCCTTTCCGTCGGCTAAAGCTCTACCAACACCAACAAGGATATCCCCATCAAAGATGAAACATTTAAACTTGCTATTAGAAAATGAACACTTTAAATCATCAAGTACTTTTAAACCAAGAGGAGCAATTTTATATAATTCACATAGTTCTTCCCAATTTATTGTAGATTGATCATGACTCATTGTTATCTTCATTTTTTTTTTCCTTCTTAAAATATAGTTCAATGTCTGTCCAATTTCCGACTCTAATCACGTTTTGCGTCTCATTAATTTCTTGATTCCAGGGTTGATCGTATAGCAATAAAAATTTATCTTTTTGCTTATTAATAGCTTCTGCTAGTTTAGGGTTGTCATCAATAAAAATTTCAAAATCTTGATCTATTTTTAGGTCATAAGGTTTATGAAAGAGAAGAACAAGTTCATTGTAATGCGAACCCTGCATTATTCCATGAAATCGTAATTTCTCTAAAATAGCATCCCGATATTGAGGAGTTCGTGCTGATACTATAGATACGTCATATGTTGAATTCAAACTCTTTAATATTTCTGGGGCTTTATTATCTTGGAGAGGCGTACTCATTGAGTCAGCATAGATTTGAAAAAAAATGTCCCATATATCTTCCTCTGGAATGTTCCAATCAAGAAAAAACTCCCAACTGGTAACATCACTTTTTTGATAGGATGTTCCATGTTTTTTATTGAAGAGTTCACAAAAAGTAATTACTGTATCGAGTAAAACACCATCAATATCGCAAGCTACTTTCATAGTATTGTTCAAATCATCAATAATTATAAAATTTGTGTTATTTACATTCTTTTAAAAGCTTTAATGTGTATCAAATGTTTAAAACAATAAAATAAGAAATAGGATCACTTCAACATGCTACTTTTTTGAATTGGGATAGATTACAGTAATTGATTATTATAATTTTAGAAGAAGAGGTGGTTAGATGAGTGAAAAATTTGCTTTATTTGCATTTAATGGCGATCCAATGTGTTTTATTCACGTGATTCTCAATGCTCTAGACCTCAATAAAAAAGGATATGACGTCAAGGTTATTGTAGAGGGCTCTGCGACTAAACTGGCAGAAGAATTCGAAAATGAAAAGAATCCCTTCTTTAAACAATATCAAGATTTGAAAAACGCTGGTTTAATTGATTGTTTTTGTAAAGCATGTAGTAATAAAATGGAATCATTAAAAGAAGTAGAGAAATTAGGATTTAAGACTTGCGATGAATTGATGGGACATCCAAGCATGGAAAAATATATCGCGCTGGGGTACACCATAATTACATTCTAATTTGATATTTTATTTCATTCCTTTTTCTTGATAATTACTTGTTCTATACCAATCCATTTCTTCGCTTCTTCTAAACTTGAAACAATTTTCCTTTTGGAAGAAGCTGCTTTTTCGAGAATATATTCAATTTCCTTACTTAAAGGAGGATTTTGTGTTATCATAAACGCGGAACGGTAAAGTTTATTGTTATTTCTTTTGAGTAGTTCCAATATTATCTCTAAAGAGTCTAAACTCAAGAATATTGCATCTGTGATATCAATTATGACACTCAAATCATCTTTTAAATTTTTTATTATTTCATTAAATTCATTAACGAATCTTTTAGCAACTGGAGGTGGAAAAGTACCTATTGCTTTAATATAAAACTTATTTTCTTGTAGTTTTTCAATTTGATACATGAGAACTAATCCTTACTAAGCTATAACCAGATATTAAATATTAGTATTTGATTTTATAAATTTTTATTAGTAACTTTTTACTATAAAAAATAATTTTTAGCTAATGTGATGTATAAATATGAATATACCCGATTATCAAATAAAACAAATCCCATTTTATTCAATAGTACTTACCGATAAATTTTGGAAAAATCGACTTGAAACTAATACCACAGTTACAATTCCTCACGTATTAAGACGATGTGAGAAATCTAAACGGATCGCAAATTTTGAGATAGCTGGATCCCTCACCACAGAAAAACGATCCTCAAAATTACCATTTGATGATTCGGATGTATTTAAAATTTTAGAGGGCGTAGCTTATACGTTGAAATTGACACCTAATGCTGAATTAGAGAAGTATGCTGATGGAATCATTGATAAAATTGCTGCCGCACAAGAAGATGATGGTTATATTTACACTCACCGGACAATTAATCCTGAGAATCCCCCTTTAATGTCTGGAAAAGAAAGGTGGGAGAATTTAACTATTTACAGTCATGAACTTTATAACGTAGGTCACCTATATGAAGCTGCGGTTGCATATTATGAAGCGACTGGAAAACAGATACTCTTAAATATAGCAATTAGTAATGCTGAATTGGTCCTAAAAACATTTGGTTTTGGGAAAAAGGAAAGCCCTCCAGGACATCAAGAAATAGAAATCGGTTTAGTACGGCTATTCAGGTCAACAAATGATCAAAAATATCTTGATTTAGCAAAGTTTTTTCTAGATATCCGTGGTTCCAAGAATAGAATTGGATATGAAGATTATGTATTCAAAAGTGTTGATGCTTTTCCATTTAAAGGACCTAATCGATTTAAATATAATCAAACACATGAACCAGTAATAAATCAAAAAAAAGCCGTAGGTCACGCCGTGAGAGCCGCATACATGTATTCAGCAATGGCAGATATTGCCATGCTGTTCAATAATGAAAATTATCTTATTGCATTGAATCATTTGTGGGAAGATGTAATCCAACATAAACTATCCATAACTGGTGGAATAGGCGCTCAAGCTAGAGGAGAAGCTTTTGATGATGCATACGTATTACCAAATTATTACGATAGTTATAACGAAACGGGAGTCTATAACGAAACGTGCGCTTCGATTGCGAACATCTTTTGGAATTACCGAATGCATCTAATGCACGGCAACTCCAAATACATTGATATCCTAGAAAGAACATTGTATAATGGATTGTTATCGGGGATTTCTTTGGAGGGAAATACCTTTTTCTATCCAAATCCCTTAGCTTCAAAAGGAGATATTTATAGGAGAAAGTGGTTTGATGTTGCTTGTTGTCCGTCTAATATCGTGCGTTTTATCCCCCAAATACAAGGTTATATTTATTCTTTTAAAGATTGCAAGATTTTTGTTAACTTATTTATTGGAAGTATTCTGAAGATTGCTTTAATGGGCGTAAATCTGGAAATCCAGCAAAAAACGAATTATCCATTGGATGGATTGGTAGAAATTGACGTGAATCCTTCTAAAAGCATGGAATTTTCTATTGCTTTACGAATTCCTGGTTGGGCTCAAAACAAACCTGTCCCAAGCGACTTATATCATTATATAACCCCAAATGAAGATAAAATACGAATAGAAGTGAACAATGAATTAGTGGATTTGGTCATTAATGATGGATATTGCATCATTAATCAAACATGGAAAGAAGGAGATCAAATTCTAATTGAAATTCCAATGCCAGTACGTCGTGTATTAGCACATGAAAAGGTAAAAGAGTGTAACGGAATGGTAGCTTTAGAACGAGGTCCAATTGTATATTGCATTGAATCAATCGATAATTTTAATGTGGAGAAATTAAAATTACATGATAAAACTCCTTTAAATCACGTATTTCAAGAAGACCTTTTAAATGGGATAGTGTCAATAACAGGGAACGTTCAAAATCTCGAAACAGATGAAGAACAAGACTTCTTAGCAATCCCATATTATGCGTGGGCTCATAGGGGAAGAAGTGAAATGAGGGTATGGTTGAATCATTAAAGATTAAATTGAACATTTTTCAAATTATTAATATTATTCATAAACAATCTCCTAATCCTATAGGTCAAATATCATAAAAAATGATCTTTTTTTTATTTATATTGAAAAATACAAACATTTATAAGTTAATTCTATTATTATTTAATGGGAGCTAATTCCCACAAAAATAAGGATTATCCAAATCGAAAAAAAAGGTGATATGAAAAAAAGAAGTAATCTGGCAGTAATGCTAAATTATGGACTCTTAGTTCTTCCTACTATCAATCTCTTTTTCTTTTTTCTCGTTTAATTGTTCTAAATGTTCAATTTTTAGCCTTATAATTCTATAAGTCTTGTCTAATTTTTCTTTTGCTTTTCGATTTTCGACCAATAGATACAAGAATTATTGTAATAACCACCAAACTAAATAAAACGAATACTATATTAAAAATAGAGATATCCACTAACCATTTAGATACATTTAGCATTAAATCCCATTCAGAATCAGGGTCATTCAAAGTATCAAAACTGGATACTCCATCTCTATCATCTCCTTCTTCAAATTCTGGGTGAGGACTAGATAAAAACACGGTGCCGAGCCCTTTTTGAAATGCAATCATTCCCGGTCTATTATTTTGTGGGTAAAAAGCGATAGGAATTACCCAATCATTATAATCGTCAAAATATGAAGATCCCCAGTACAATGTTGTGTACATTTCAGGTTCTTTGGATAGATTAGGACCTCGAGAATTTTGATTGATGGTCATATTAATCAATTCGGCTCCAGTACCCATTCCTGGAACGGGATAATACAAATTTCCGTCATAAAGGTTTAGGTAGCTACTAACACCAAAAATAGCACCACCACAAATTCCAAAGTATGTACCCCCAAAATTGACAAAACTTCTAATACTTGCCATTCCATTCTCTCCAAGCTCTAAAGCATAACTATCGGGGCTCCCTCCAGGCATCACTAGCATTTTATACCAGAATAATCCTCCGTTTTGTATTTCAGTCGGTTCAATGTAGTCAACTGAAGCTCCCATCCATCTGAACATGTGAGCTAAAGCAACATAACTATTTGCTGCACTTAATACAGCGTTTCCATGATATATAGCTACTCTAATCCCAAACAAGGTAGGGTATTTTTCAGAATTGATCTTTTCGTTTATTAAGACTATACTTGTAGGAATCGTGCTAATGGTTATTATCAATATAATGAGCCCCAATCTTTTTTGATCTTTTCGTGAATTCAAATTCTTCACTTTTTATCATCTAATTTTATTTAATTCGATTATTAATCCAACTTGATTTATTAAATTTTCATACAATGTCTTGGTAAACAAAATGGAATAAAATTTACAATGGTGAGTCTTAATACTTAAATAGCGTGGTCCATTTAAAATTATGAGAGATGAACCCATTATTTAAGAATATCGAAGGAATTCTATGTGACATTGATGGTACGCTCTACTTTAAAGGTGAACCCATAAGGGGTGCAATTGATACGGTATCTCATCTTAAAGAAATGGGAATAAAAATCCTTTTTTTTACAAATACAGATAGTAAATCACCGCATAAGATATATAATATCCTAAAGGAATTTGGATTCCGAATTCAAGAAGACGAGATCTTTAGTCCAATTATCGCTCTAAAAGAGTTTTTAAAAAAACATCCAGGCAAAAAAATATTTTTAGTAACCACTCAAGAAGTAGCACGAGAATTTCAAGAATATGAGGTAATTGAAGATAATTCACTATCTGATTTTGTCATCATTGGTGACTTTAAAGATGATTGGAACGTTAATCGCTTGAATCGCGCATTTCAGCAGGTATTACAAGGTGCAACCTTATTGGGAACTCAAGGTAATGTATTTTATTTGGATCGTGAAGGAAAACCTGTAATTGATACGGGGTCTTTCGTGGAAATGATCGCGCGTGCTACAAAAACCAAGGCTCAGATTTTTGGAAAACCCTCTAAAGAGTTTTTTGAACAAGCGATAGAATTAATGAAAGTTCCACGTGATAAGATTATTGTTATTGGCGACGATTACGAATCCGATATTATCGGTGCCTTTAACTTAGGATTGAAGACTATATTAGTGAAAACTGGAAAAGGAATGTATTTTAATATTAGTGAAACAAAAAAAATGCCTGATTTGATAATTCCTTCTTTTAGTTTTTTGAAAGAATATCTGTAATTTTTAGTATTACTCTAAACAAAAAATAGAATTTTCTCAAGCGTGAGAATTTAACCCTTCTTGAGCATTATTATCATTATTTTTTATACTCTGATATTCGTCTTTTATTTCGTCAAGATTGACCGTTATGAGAGTATGTTGATGATGTTTTTTTTCGAAAGTATTAATCTTAGCTTGATTCAAGGGATTATTGGGATGAATAACTATATATTCCTTACATCTAATACATGCTCGTGCTCGAATCAATCTTCACCTTTTATCTATGTGGTACTATTATATTAAAGGATACAACCTTTATGAAAATAACTATTTTATTGTATAAATGTTCGTATTAGGTTCACAAACATGAAGTAAATAAAATGTATTTCTTTAAAGTGAATTATTTATCCATTAAGTTTGGAATAGTAGAATCATAGAGCTGTTTCATCTTTTTCAAATTTAAAGTGAAATTAGTCGTTTTTAATCCTTTCAAATGAATTAGAGGTTCCATCTGTGTTGTTCCAATTCTTTTTACTGAGATTTTAAATTTGCGACTTAAATCCATGATAGTATCATAATCTAATTTAGATGTTTCTATGACGAATCTTCCAGTAGATTCACTGAAAAGGAGCTCATCATCCTTTAAACCTTCTTCTTTAAACGAGCTTAGATCTAAATTGGCTCCGATATTATTTTTAAAGCACATTTCAGCAATCGTGATAATAAATCCTCCCTTATTCACATCATGGTTAGATTTGACAAGATTCTTTTCATAAAGTTCGAAAAGGAAGTCCCAAATCAATTTAATCTTTTTTTCATTTACTTTTGGTGGAGTTCCTCCTTCCATATCATAAATTATGGAATGATATTCCGAACCTCCTAACTCCGCTTGAGTATCGCCAATTAATAAAACATCGTTACCCACATCCTTGAAAGGAAGGGTTATAATATTTTCTTCCCCTTCTATTATGCCCACGATCATTATTACGGGTGTTGGTTTGATTACAGTTTTAGCGACTTCATCCTCGTTATAAAATGAGACATTTCCACCAACAATTGGGATTCTCATTTCACGACAGAAATCTGCCATCCCTTTTACTGATTCTGAAAAATACCAAAATGATTCAGGAATTTCTGGATTTCCAAAATTACAACAATTGACCATTGCTTTTGGTTTTGCTCCATTTGCAATTACATTTCCACAAATCTCAACTATTCCCCCTTTAGAACCATTATATGGGTCAAGGAAACAGTGTTTGGAGTTTGTACCGACACTTGAAGAAATAAATTTATTTGTTCCAATTACTCGGAGTACTCCCGAATCACCTTCTCCACATTTTAAGACTGAACGTATTCCTACCTCATGATCGTATTGTCTATAAATCCATTCTTTGCTGCAAATATTTTCAGACGCAATCAATTCATATATAATATCATCCAATTTTCTTAAAGCTTTAGGTGTCTTTTGAGAAAGTAAATCATCAAGAAAATCGGGTCGTTTTTCTTTACGTGGAATCGTAGGAGGATCCGAGAGAGCATTAGCTGGTAGATTTACCACAAGATTATTCCCATCATAAACTTTAAGAATCTTAGTATCATCAGTTCTCCCTATTACTGCATGTGCCATCTCAAATTTCCTAAACACATTCAATACTTCCTCTAACCCTTCTGGTTTCACGATGAATGCCATTCTTTCTTGTGATTCCGAGAGCATTACTTCAAATGAATTCATCCCAGGTTCTCGAATAAAAATCTTTCCCATATCCACGCTTGCTCCAGTGCCTCCATCTCCAGTTAATTCACTAAGCGCGCAAGATAATCCTCCTCCACCTAAATCTTTTAAACCTCTTATATGACCCGTTTTGATCGCTTCCAAGGTTGCTTCTATAATCAATTTTTTAGTAAAAGGATCTCCAATCTGAACTGCTGGTCTATCTGCTTCTGACATTTCTGTTAATGTACGTGAAGCAAAGGTCACCCCATGAATTCCATCTCTACCCGTAGATCCTCCCATTAAGATAATATAATCTCTTGGATTATAAGCTCTGCTTGGAGCATGATTAAAATCCTCAATAGTTCCAAGACCAATGCAAGCTACATTCACCAAGCAATTGCTTTCAAAACTTTTATCAAATTCTACTTCACCACCAATTGTTGGAATTCCTGTACAATTTCCATAATCAGCAATTCCTTTCACGACATATTTGAAGAGCCATTGAGAATGGGGATTGTTTTTTAAAGGACCAAATCTTAGTGGATCTAATAAAGCAATAGGGCGTGCTCCCATGCATAAAATATCTCTAATTATTCCGCCGATTCCAGTAGCAGCGCCATGATATGGTTCAATTGCGGAAGGATGATTATGAGATTCAATTCTAAATGCTAAAGCATAATTATCCCCAATATCAATGACACCCGCATCTTGACCTGGACCTGCTAATACATAATCATAGTTTTTTTCAGCATCTTCAAATAACTTTAACTTTGGACGAGACGATTTATAGGAACAATGTTCTGAAAGCATTACATCAAACATTCCCCATTCGGTAATAGAAGGATCTCGCTTTAATTCATCCTTAATTTGTTCAATTTCTTTATCAGTTAAACCAACATTCAGTTCATTACCATTTGTTTGCACCTTTGGCATCATTTCCGCCTCCTTTTAATAAAATCTATCATTGACTCAAAAATAAGCTTTCCATGGGTGGTTCCTTTTGGACTTAAAATAGATTCAGATGCACGTTCTGGATGTGGCATTAACCCCAAGCAATTTCCTTCTAAATTGCAAACGCCCGCGATGTTATCCATCGAGCCATTAGGGTTGGCATCGCTTGCTGCAATTCCTTTTTCATCGATATAACGAAAAACTATCTGATCATTATCCACGAGTTCTTTTAGTTTATCTGTAAAGTAACGCCCTTCTCCATGAGCAATGGGGATATCAATAATATCACCTATTTTCATTCTATTGGTGAATGCGGTCTTGTTATTTTCGATCCTCAGATTTACCCATTTACATATAAATTTCAGTGATTCGTTTCGTAATAACGCTCCAGGAAGAAATTGCGCTTCGGTTAAAATTTGAAAACCGTTACAAATCCCAATAATAGGTCTCCCGTCTTTTAACATGATCCGTGCTTCATCGATGGCTGGACTGTGAGCTGCAATTATTCCTGCTCTTAAATAATCTCCAAACGAAAAACCCCCGGGTAATACTGCACCATCATAATCTTTTTCTTTAAACTGGTTATGCCAAACCAGAGATGCTTCTACATTTAATACGTTATTGAGGACATGAAGCGCGTCTAGATCACAGTTTGAGGCAGGAAATTCAATCACTGCTATCTTAATACTCATGAGCTCTTCACGTTTAAAATTGTTAAGGTCTGGGTTACCGGGTTAAAAATTCTTAACTCATTACACATTTGCTCGACCATATTTTTAGCAATTTCTTCATTTTTCGCTTCAATATTAATTCGTAAATATTGCCCGCTTCTAACATTAGATATCTTGTCATACCCCTTTTTGGCAAGCAAATCTCGCTTTATAGTTTCTCCAACAGGGTCTCGAGCAGCCTTCTTATTCTCTAAAACGACTTCTACTTCCCATAACATTTATATATTCACTATTGAGTAAATTTCTTGTTTTCTAATATATATTCGAATAATTTCATTCAAGAAAAGAAAGATATTTATTAATTTTAATAATTCTTATTACCTAATAAATAAAAGCTATAGAATTTATATAGAGAAAAATGAACAACCAATTAAGTTTTATAGCGCAATTAAAGATGCACATAGCTAAACCCGACAACAACAAGTAGTAATAAAGCAAAAAACGTGAAAAAGAAAGCATAACCACTTAATTTAGGCAATTTTAGAATATTTTTCATATTTTCATTTCTTTTTGATGAAAATAAATCAATTAAAATGAATATGAAACTTAGCATGAAAATTGAAAATGATGCAAAAGTTAGAATTAAATTCATCATAATAAAAAAATTACATCGAAATCTTTTATAAATCTTATGCTATGTACTAGAGATAATTAGCTTCTTTTAAGTTTTGAAAGATTCTTTTTTTAATATCAGAAACTTCTGCTTTAAATTCTACACCAGCGATTTTTTTGTAACTCATCATATATCGTTTTGCTAATTCGATTTTGATATCTGCGGATATAGGTGGGATTTCTTGATCGGGCTTTATATTTGGAAAAATTTCAGGATAGGTTGACATTAACCACCCTCGAAATATTTCTTTATCCAGAATCTCTGGTTCTTCTTCTTTATTAAATAATTCATCATAGCTATTGAAGATCCAAAATCGTGAAGAATCTTGAGTATGAATCTCATCAATTACCATTAATTCTCCATCTTTTAATCCAAATTCATACTTTGTATCAACTAAAATCAAACCATTTTTCTCACAATATTTGGAACCAAATTCAAAAAGCTTCAAGGCAGCTTCTTCCATCTGTTTATAAATATCTTTATCAACTATCTTCTCATTTAGTATCTTTTTTTTTGAAATGTAGATGTCATGTCCAGATATAGCTTTAGTGGATGGTGTTAATAAGGGGGCATCAAGTTTTTGGTTCTTTTTCAATCCATGAGGTAATTCAATACCAGAAGTATTTTCCCCTTTAAGATAATTGCGCCATGCTGTACCGGTAATATATTGCCTGACAATCATCTCTACAGGAATCAGTTGGCATTGATGTACTACAGTCACATTAGGATCTGGTACATCAATAACATGATTTCTAACTAAATCTTTAGTCTTCTCGAACCAGAAAGCAGATAATTGGTTAAGCATTTGGCCTTTAAATGGGATCGTGGTAATGACCCTATCAAAAGCAGATAATCTATCAGTGGCAATTATTATCCTTTTATCATCTTGAATATAATTGTCACGTACTTTTCCTTGATATAACCTTCCAATGGAAGCAAAATTTGTGGTATCTAAGGTTTTATCCAATTGCCTTCTTATGATTTCTTCTAAATTATCAAATGCCATAATAAAATAAATCAAAAATCCAATAAAAAATTTTTATATATATTTCATATTGATATTATTAATCCAAAAATAAAGGAACTTTTATACCAAATTATCTTTTATGATAATTCCCATTGCTGAATTCTTCAATGGGATACTTATTTCTATTTTTTTTCATTTTATTTGCGAAAGCATCTGTGAGATCGATATTCAATCTATTTATAAGACTGATCAGATAAATAAATATATCTGCGATTTCATCTGAAATATTTTCCAACAATATTGGATTTTCCTCGATTAATTGGATATCCAAATCCTTAAATAAAAAGATCTCGGAAAGCTCTGAAACTTCAATACCTAAAGCTTGAATTAAATTTTTAGGAGTATGATATTTCGTCCAATTTCGTTCGCTTACAAATTTATCTACTTCTTTTTTAAAATGTATTAAATTTGTATTGGAATCATCTTGTTTAGATTTCATTTTTAGAAGCTCTAATCTAATAATAAGAAAAAATTATGTTATAGTCACTTTAGCTTGCTAATAAAATCATATATTAACCTATTAATGATCTCGGATCTTTGTGCTGGAGCGAAATGGCCTGCCATATCGATAATAATACAAGTGGAATTTGACAATTTTTTATGTAATTCCTCCGACATTTGTTCTGGCGCAAAATTATCTAATCTGCCACCAATAATTAATACAGGACACAAGATATTTGAGGGATCATATTCAGTTATTTCATTGATCATAGTAAATATCTGATCCTCTATTATCATTGTCAATTCTTCCTTGTTACCTCTCATCCCATTCAAAGTGTCTGAAAGAGAAGTCAAGATATAAGGGAGAATTTTATCTAATAATTCTTCTACAGAGTTAGATACAACTCTCAAGAAATCCATGCGTATAAAATATGGTAATAGATTATAAAAAATATTACGTATAACATTATCAATCATAATATATCCGGAATTGAGTAATATAAGAAATTTAATATCTTTTGGATGTTTCATGCAAAAGAGTTGACCGATCATTCCACCTACGAGAGAATGACCTATAATTCCATATTTCTCATTTACACATAAGTAACTCAATAAATCCTCCAAATCTCTTATGATATCATATCGTAGATTTTTTGATAAATCAAGTTGTTTTGGATGGTCACTTCTTCCATGACCAAGAGCGTCAAACGCTATAATTCTATAATTTTCTTTCAGCATGCTAATCTGATGTTTAAAAAAAGAGGCTGAAGAAGCAAAACCGTGCAATAAAATAATTGTGCCATCTGTTTGATGCTTTCTTTCTCCATTGATGTCTTCATAATAAAGATTATATCCCTCTTTGTTCTTAAAAAAAGGCATGCGTATTTGTCTAGCGTTTTTGTAGTATAACTATGTAAATTTGGGATTCCAAAAATATTTTTCCAAATTTTTATTTAGCTAAGAATATCGAGGAAAACAATAGAAAAAAAGAAAAAAAATTAAAAATTCTTTGTAACACGTTTTTTATCGTTCATTTCTAAAACAGCTGGCATAAAAATTCTAACGAGTTTCTTATAAGTTTTTACAGTCTCTTTATCCGGAATTTTTTCTGCTGAAAACTTTACCATATTAGCGATAGCATCATTTATATTCTTAAATCTTCCAGTTCCACAAAATCCTAATATACCTGCACCAACAGCAGCCCCATCTTTAATTTCCGGAACCAAAATTTTCTTGTCAAATACATCAGCAAAAATTTGAGCCCAAAATCCACTATTCATGGCTCCGCCATCACATTTCAATTCTGTTGTTTTAATGCGTCCTATCCCTTCAAGCAAGTTCAAATACATTTGACCCGCTAAAGCAGCACTTTCCATGATTGCTCTGGAAAAATGAGTTCTATCATGATGCCACCCTAAACCATGGATTGTTCCTTTTCTAAAAATATAGAGGGGGATAAAAAGTAAACCATTACTTCCAGCGGGTGCTTGTTCTGCTTCTTTAGTCAATATATCATATACATCGATGCTAAGCTCTTCACTTTCTTTTAGTTGTAATTGAGAGAAATTTTTTGCATATGTTTGAAACATTGTACCAGTCCCCGGCATCACTCCTTCTAATACCCATTTACCTTTTAAAAGATGAGGATAAGTAAAAATAGGAAAATCTCCTGCAGCTCTAATTGGTTCATCAACAACATAATCCACAAATGTACCGGTACCCGTGGTAACTTTTGCTTGCCCCTTCTCAACAACACCAAGACCTAATGCCGCACATTGTTGATCACCCCCTCCTAAAATAATGGGTGTGTTTTGTTTCAATCCAAGCTCACTTGCTACATCGCTTGATAATTCTCCTATAATATCTCCTGGTGAATGTACTTCAGGCCATAATTCTACGGGCAATTCAAAAGCATCTGCAATTTGTTCGTCCCATTTTAATGATCTAATATTTAGTATCCCATTTATACCATTTGTAGGATCTGTGACATATTCTCCACATAATTTCATGTAGGTATATGAATCAGGAGATATGATTTTATGGGCTTTGGCAAATAAATCAGGTTTATTGTTTTTTAACCACAATAATTTTGGAATTGAATTTCTCCAAGCTAATTCCTCATTGAAACCTTTGGCATCTGTTAATTCTCTCTCATCCATCCAAGTTAGCGCAGGATGTAGAATTTCACCACTCTTGTTGATAATTGTTACTGTCGCTCGAGAAAATGAAGCAGAGATTCCAACAATGTCCTCTGGATTAAATTTTCCACTCTTCACTACTGTTTTACATGTATTTTTAGTAGCTGCCCACCACACTCTTGGGTCCTGCTCAGAAATTCCTACTGGTTGCTTAGGAATTAAATATTCTTCATAAGCTTTTGATATTAACTTACCATTCATATCTAAAATGATTGTTCTAGTCCCAGTTGTCCCAATATCAAAAACACATATTAAATCGTTCATATATTCTCACTTAAATATTTGAAATAATAAATACTATTAATAATAATAAAATTAGACCTATTATTAATACAAATACTATTTATGCAAATTTAGTCAACTATAGTTTAAAAACTGATTGTGAATTTATATGAAATCCATAAAAAATTTGAATATATATACGATTGTCGAAAATATGGTTGGAGGAAAAGGTTGGGGCTCTTGGGGGCTTTCATTCTTTTTAGAAATCGAAGATGCAAATGGTAATAACAAAAATGTACTGTTTGATGCTGGAGGAGATAAAGAAGTGTTCTTGCATAATTCAAAAATTTATAATATTGATCTTTCAAATATTGATGCAATTTTCCTTAGTCATGGTCATTGGGATCATTCAAGTGCGATTTTAGAAGTAGTTAAAGCTTCAGAAGGCGTAAAATTATATACACATCCTGAAGTATTTTCCCACAGGTTCCATGTTAATACGGATGGGGGAAAAAGAGAAAATGGCATCCAAAAAGAGATTACTATAGCAGCAATTGAAGATCTTGGCGGTGAAATAATATTTAATTCAAAGTCAGTAGAAATTGTTCCCGGATTATGGACTACAGGAGAAGTTGAAAGAATAAGTGGTTTTGAGACCCCCATGAGTCTTGGTGAAAATGACAAAATAGTGAAAATTATTGATGGAAAAGAAATCGAAGATGATATAATTGATGATCAATCATTATGGGTTGATATTGAAGATATTGGACCCATCATTCTAACGGGGTGTGCACATGCTGGAGTTATAAACATTATTGAAAAAGTGAAGAAACTTAGTAATTTTCAGAAATTTTTCGGTTTAATAGGAGGGACCCATTTAGTTGGTCGTTCGGATGATTATATTAAAAAAACAATCCGAGGATTAAAATCTCACAAATTTCAACTGCTCTCACCTTGTCATTGCACTGGATTCAAGGCAACTTGTATTTTATACAATAATTTTCAAGAAGAATTTCACCTAAATTATTGTGGAAGGAAATTCGATCTAAGAAATATAAAATTAGATGATCAAATTTTCTGATCCTTATTATTTATAAGCTTTTAGCCAAGAGTTCAGAGATATCGAGTATTTTAGTTTTCTCTTTATCATCGCCTGTAATTCCATAGCCCAATCCTAGCTCACATAACGGACATGCAGAGACTATTACCCTTGATCCTGTTTCCTTAAGCTCTTTTATCCTATTAATCGCTTCTTTTATTGCTAAATCCTTATCTGCCCAATGAGCTGTTCCTGACCATCCACAACAATGTACATTTTCCTTGTTGTAAATTGGCTCAAAAACCTCCATATCGGGAATATTTTTTAAAATTGTTCTTAAGGACGTTGTATCGTTTAGATTCCGAGCAATCAAGCACGGATCGTGAATCGTTACTTTCAATAATTCATCAGATAGCTTATTCATTGGTTTTAATCTCCCGTTTTTTATGAGTTGAGTGAAATATTCTACAATGTGAATAATTTTGGCATTGATATCAATACTGGCAGTCTTATATTTCTTTGTTAGCGTTAGTACACAACCAGGACAATCCGATACTATCAATTTCGCTCCCGTTTTTTCAGCAAGATCCTTATTTTTTTGAGCGAAATCTTTTGCAGTTCCAAAATCTCTGATGTTAAATGCAGGTCCACCGCAACAAGCTCTGTGATCTAAATTGGTTGAGAATTTAATGTTCAATTTTTTCAGGATCTCGATATTAGCTTTCACAACTTCGGGAAATTTCATCATTTCACAACCAATATAGTAATAAACCTCATCTTTTCCGTCAGTTTCTACATTTTCAATGCCTTTTTCTCTGTAAGTTAGGAATATGTTATGATCTTCAATGGTATTGGTTTTATGTAATTTATCTAGTTGTTGTTTACAATATTCTGGCATTAACCCCTTATCATTTAGATCATCTCTAACGGTTTCAAGTAAAGAAACCACAGAAAAATCAAATGGACACCATACTTTACATGATTCTTCATTTGTACATTTGTACATCAAATCAATGAATGGTTTATTTTCTGTTTTCATAGGATCAATTTTACCCATAGATATATAGTATCCAATCCGAGCTTTATACGAAGGACTCATGGTTTCCTTTTGCTCTGCTTGCAATGTTCCGCAATCGAATCGACACATATTTGGGCATAACATGCACTTGATTAAATCTTCCACATTTGCCTTGAATTCTCCTTCAGGAAAGTAATTCTTCTTTTTATTACGAAAATTTTTCATGATGATCGATCGAGTTTGCCTATCTGCCATTTGAAGGAGTGGCATGATCCATTCATATTTTTTTAACGTTTCTTCTAATCCCATTTAGATCTCACCTGTCTTCCAGGTTTCCTCATATATCTTACCTGGATTTAATATATTATTAGGATCAAGTACTTTTTTTATTTCTTTAAGTGTTTCCAACCCTTTTCCCCATTCATTTATCATCCAATGAGATCGTGTAATCCCTATTCCATGATGATGAGCAATCGAACCACCCGCATCGATAACTGCTTTAATTATCGTATTCCAACATTCTTGGTAAAATACGAAATCTGATTTATCCTTCGGTGGAACTCCTCCAAAAGAAAAGTAAATTCCTACTCCATTGGGATAAAAATGGGAGACATGTGCTGTTATCATGAGCATTCCAGGGAGTTCATTCGCTTTTTCTAATACACTATGATAGATATTAGCAGCATTCTCCCATAATGAGGCAACTTCTATTGTATCAAACACGATTTTATATGGTGGCATGGATGACGTTTCGGTCACTCTAAATCTAGATTCCATCCAATGTTCTACAGGGTGAATACCACAATCTATCCCTTTATTATCCACACATATCTTTCTTGTAAAGGATTCTTCTAAATCAACAAGTTCAGAATTACCTTCACACACAAATACAACCATGACCTTATCTTTTGAGAGCTCAACATTTGGAAAGTGACGAGATGTTTCAAAATTATCGTATATTCGAATAACTGCAGGAAAAATGTGTTCTCTTAGTATTTTTCTGGTTGCTGTAAATGAATCTTCAATGGTCGGAAAAGCATAAGAGATAAATGTTCTTTTCGATGGAGAAGGCCAAATCTTTAGAGTTGCTTTAGTTACAATTCCAAGTGTTCCTTCTCCTCCAAAAAATAATTTATTAAGTTGAGGTCCAGTTGAAGCTCCTGGAATGGGCTTAAATTCAATTATCTCTCCTAAAGGTAACACTACTCGCATTCCGATTACTATTTCCTCTATTTTTCCATATTTCGTGCTAAATTGACCAGCAGCTCGATGAGCAATCCATCCTCCTAATGATGATGTGTATAAAGATTGGGGGATATGACCCGCAGTATAACCCTTCTTATTTAAATATGTTTCTAAATTCATCCCATTTATCCCAGCTTGAGCAGTAACAGTTAAGTCAGTATCATTTATTTCAATTATATTACTTAACTTCTTCATATCGATTATAATTCCTCCTCTTATAGGAATTGCGCCCCCAACAACACCAGATCCCTCAGCAAAGGGAATTACTGGAACTTTTTCTTCATTTGCAATTTTGAGAATATCTGAGATCTGAAATTCATTTTCTGGCCAAGTTATGATGTGAGGAAGGGCCGCTATTTTATCTTCCATAGCCCAATTCATTCCGATCAGTGAAGCATCTCTTGTGTAAGCCAATAAATCAATTTGCTCCGAAGATACGTTTTCTTTTCCAATAACTCCTTTTAATTTATTTTCAATCTCATCTTTATGCTTTATATCACAACGATCTTCCGTATAGATGAGCTCAAAACCCTTAAAATTCATGATGTCTTAACCAATTAGTCAATAGGTTTAAAAATTAACGGAACCAAATTAACATTTTTAATATTGAATTTAATAAAAATGAATCTACAATTAGAAAAAAGAGGGGTAATTTCTAAATCCATATCATGAGAATCCAATATCACTTAAAATTTCATTTTAACCTAATAAAATGAATATTATGAATTTAGTAATTTTAATTTAAATTAATTAGGTTTATAAACGGAGTAAATTCGAGAAAAAAACTTTAATAATTTGTCTCTCCTGTCATTTTATTAATCTTAAGGTGCCTAAAACGCGCTTTAGTATTCACGATTTCTTGGCTATTTGTGACACGTTTAACTACTTCTTGCGGAAATAAATATTTTGCCAAATGAATGATCATTTCCTTTGTTTCAATGCAATTAAATAATTTTAGGCTCTCAAATGAATAAAATAGCTCAGAAATAAGATCAAAATTCATATCTGCAGAGAAATCTAAGATTTCCAAGTTTCTATAAATTCTCGACATTATGCTAGTTAATAGATCAAGATCTTTAAGCTTGTCTAGCGTATTCATTACAAAATTATTAAATATAACATAATATGTCGCTTCAGCAGAAATAAAACCATCTCGATATTGCTTTATTCCTTCGGGGGTGATTCTAGTTTCTATTTCATCCAAAATCGCTTCAGAGTTTTGTTCTACATTTTTTATGTTCAGTAAATGATACATTTTCAATATTACGACGAGTTGAGAAGTTTCCAGATTCTTTAAATATTGTGGTTCAAAAAATTTCTTCTCGGTTTCTAACAATCTGATTAATTGTTCTTGAGATAACCATATGTTCATCAAATTAGTTGATTTGACGTAATAATATAATCCATCTGTTGCTTCAACTAACGGTGATTCAAATTCATCAATTCCTTCTTCATAAAGATTTACAAGGAACTGCTTAACTTTTTCAATATCTAAAGAGCATCCGAGATATTTTGCTAAATACAATCCACAAAAATAAAGATCGGGATTTTGTAAAGTGACTAATGGGATTGTTACCAGCCACTCTTTCATGTTGTTTTCTAAATACTCTTTAATATGGGAAAAATCAAATTGATTTTCTAGATAAAAAAAACTGATGCTACGATATATTAAATATATTAATTGTAATTTATCTTTTGGTTCAGTCAAATCTTCTAAACTTTCAATGATTTTCTTGTTTTTATTTAACTTATTAATGTATTTATCTCTAACGTGTACATATTTTTTTAAATTTTCTTTTTTGCTCGGAAATTCGTCAATGAGCATTTTAAAATTCCGAAGTTCCATGATAAAATTTAATTCAAAGAAACCTTTTGATTTAAGGTTAAGTAGCAATGGAATTGCTTTGATATCAACAAAATATTCAATAATCTTTTCCAAGAAGATCTCATATATGATCGGAGCGATTTTAACTTCGTACAAATCGAGATATGTTTCAATCGTTTCGAGTTCTGAATTATTTAATTCGAGAAAAGGATCCATGAACTTAATCTCTAATTCCGATTTTTCAAATCCTAACTCTATTAATTCTTTTTTGAGAATATTTAATAGATCCTTTAATTTTTTTTGTAAATCTCCATCAAGCTTAAGATCATTTTTGAATAAATTTTTTATTGTTTCATTAAAATAATTATCAATAGCATTATAAAACATATCAATTTCATTTAGATATAAACTTAGAATATTAAAGATTCCTTGAAATATCATGTAAATCTACCAGTAAATAAAAGAGAAATTCAATTTGAATAGTCTCATCTATTAAATTTTAATATTCAATAGTAATAATATAAATTAATACTTTATTGTTATATAATCTGAAAAGGATACGGTTAAGATATTCTATTTATTGGGATTGAATAAGATGATGGCATTCATTTTCACTAAACATCGTTGAAAAGGAACTTTTTATTAAGTTTAATACAAATGGATAATTCTAAAATCTAACAAAAGAAATTAATAAATCACGTTGAAAATTAATGACAAGTAATATTTTTGGAACATCGGGCATCAGGCGCATTTTTCAGAATTATTCCGAAACCGATCTCATGTTCACTCCTCAAATAGCATTAGAAGTGGGTTTGGCACTCGGAACGTATTTAAAAGGAGGAAATGTGGTTATTGGGAAAGATATTCGGACTTCTGCCTTACCTATTGAATACGCATTAATTTCAGGATTAGTAAGTACCGGATGCAAAGTAATTACTTTAGGAATAGTAACAACCCCTACATTAGCCATATCTTTGCGATATCTCAAGGGTGATGCTGGTGTAATGATTACCGCGAGTCATAATACCCCAGAATACATTGGTCTCAAATTGTGGAATCCTTCTGGTTTGGGATATTCCCCAGATCAAGAAGAAGAAATTGAACGAATATTTAACGAAAAGGATTTTGCTAAAACTGAATGGTATGATATCGGTAAGGTTACTCACGTAAATGATATTAATGATACCCATATTTTAGATGTTACAAATCGGATATTATTCAATGGGAATAAATTAAACGTAATTGTTGATCCAGGAAACGGAGCTGGATGTGTTATTGTTCCTAAATTATTAACAAAATATGATATAAATATTATCACTCTTAACGCTAATATGGATGGCCGTTTTCCTGGACGTCAATCGGAACCTAGTAAAAAAAACTTAGAACAAATATCTAATTTTTTGAGAACGTCTAATCAAAATGATATTGGGATTGCATTAGATGGGGATGCTGACAGAGTAATTTTTTTAGATGAAGATGGTAAAATTGTAGATCCCATTAGATTGTTAGCGTTATTATCAAAGTATTATATTCAAGAGTTTCATGATTCACTAACGAAAGAAAAACTAAAAATAGCGACACCAATTAACTCTTCAAGTCTAATTGAGGATGTATTGCACCCAATGGGATGTGAAATTATACGTACTGAAGTGGGCGATATTAAAGTTGCCATAGCATTAGAGGAGAATGGAGGTTTTTTAGGTGGGGAAACATCAGGAACTTATATCTGGCCTGATTTTCATTATGGTCCAGATTCAATTATAACAATCGCTAAAGTATTACAAATGGTTGTTAATACTGGAAAGTCGTTAAATGATCTTTTGATTGATATTCCAGACTATCCATATTATCGTGATCAATTTAAATTAAAGAAGGATATTCCTTTTAAGGATGAAATCAATGAGAAAATTATCAACATAATGAATGAAACCTTTGATTCTCTAAATAAGACAGTAAAATCAATAAACCAACTTGATGGGTGTAGATTTGATTTCCAAGATGGTTGGATTTTAATTAGGAGATCGGGTACAAGCCCATATCTCAGAATTTCCGGTGAATCTCGTATAAATATGGAAGAATCAATTAGAATTAATAATTTCGCAGAAGACAACATGCGTAAATTAGATTTAATATAATAAGTAAATTTAGTATTCTCTATATCCCCGAGACTTTCGAGAGAAATTTAGGGGTATCACAATTGATACCATTTATCCTTGAAATTTCTAAAGTTAATAGCTGAACTGCTAAAATCATGATTAAAGGTTGTAGATCCATAATTGTATTTGGAACTTGGATTCCAAAATCAATAGGAGCAGGTATTTCTTCATTTTGCATTATTTCATAAATTCCAAATACCGTAGCGTTTCGTTCTTTAATCCGGGAAAGTAAGTTAATTAAATTTATTTTTCTTTTATCTTCTTCATGAGGGATGATAGCTAATATGCAACTCTTTGAATCTGCAAGTGTTATAGGACCATGGGGAAATTCTGCTGTAGAATATGCTTGACCAAATATTCTAGCTCCTTCCTTTAATTTTAAAGCCGCTTCCATTGCTGTTGCATAATCTGGTCCACTACCCAAAATAAAGCAAAATTCAGCAAATTTGAAATAATGGGAATTAAATTTGATCTCTTTATGTAGTTTTGGCAAAACAGAATACAACTTATCTGGTATTCTGATTAATTCTACCCAGATTTCGTTATATTCTGTGTTTTGAATAGTTCTATTTGCTTTAGCTATTTCCAATGAAAGCATTGATAAAATTGCTAATTCTGTCACATAAGTTTTTGTAGCTAAAACAGAATTCTCAATACCACATTCCAAAGAAATATTATAATCACATACACTTGCAAGAGTAGCATTTAAATTATTTGTGATACCAATGGTTAAACATCCAAGAGTTTTAGAAATATTAATAGATTCAATTGTATCTAATGTTTCTCCGCTTTGGGATAAAGCAATAACACAATCTTCCTCACTTAAGATAGGTTTTATCAGATATTGAAATTCCATGCTATATTCTGTAAACGTGGGGATTTTTGTTATCCGATTGAACATGTATGATATTGCAAAGCCAGCATGATAAGAACTACCTGCTCCAATTAAATAAATATGGTGCGTATTTCTTTCGACTATAATCTCGCTTATTTCAGAAATTAATTTTTTTTGATGTATAACCCTTTTTAAACATTCAGGAATTTCAAAGATTTCCTTCTCTGTTTGATTTCCTAATCCATCTTTATTAGTTAGATTATGAATATTATTCAAGATATTGTCTCTCTTTGAATTCTGGATTTATAATAAGTGGAATATTGAGCAATATTTTAGCAAATTATAATAAATTAATAGTATATATCCAAGATAATCTAAAAATATATAACATAATTTTTTAACTTATTCAAAGATTTATTCATATAATTACATTTTAATTGGAGAGTAGAGCATACATATGTGTGGGATTTTTGGAATAGTCACTAATCAAGATATTTCTATTGGAAAAGTTGTTCTCGATGGAATTAGGAGATTAGAATATCGAGGATATGATTCATGTGGTATTGTGGTCCAATATGATTCTCAATTAATAATTAAGAAAGATTCCGGGAAAATTGATGAGATTAATAAAAAATTGCATCTTGATGAGTTTCCTGAAGGTTCCAAACTAGCTCTTGCTCATACTAGATGGGCGACACACGGACCTCCAACAAAAATTAACAGCCATCCACACTTGGATTGTAAGAATAAAGTTGCTGTTATTCATAATGGAATACTTGAGAATTTTATAGAATTACGAGAAGAATTAAAATCTCTAAATCATGTATTCAAATCTGAGACTGATACAGAAATTATTCCACATTTAATTGAAGATCTAATGGATAAAGGATTAGATTTTAAAAATGCTGTTGTACAAGCAATAAAAAAGTGCAAGGGTGCTTTTGGAATTGCTACATGTCATGCCGATTATCCCGATACGATCATTGTAGTTAGGAGGGAATCCCCATTAGTCATTGGGATTGATGAAGGAAAAACCACTTATTGTGCATCTGATATCCCTGCATTTTTACCATATACTCGCCATTGTTATATATTAGATGATGAAGAAATTGCTATTTTAAAACCAGGAACCGTAGAATTTTATAATTTAAACAATATTGATGACCCCATAATAAAAGAACTACAAAGAATAGAGTGGAGTATTGATGCTGCAGAAAAAGGAGGATTTGATCACTTCATGTTAAAAGAAATATACGAAGAACCAAAAGCCATGAGGAATACATTGAAAATTTCAGTAGAATTACTCAAGAAGTTTGCTCAAATATTATGGAGCGCTAAAAATATATTTATAACTGCAGCAGGGACTTCTTTTTATGCGGCTTTAGCTGGAAAACATATCATAACACATTTTCTTGACAAATATATCCAAGGTATTGAATGCTCTGAATTTCAAATAGAATTAGGAAATTCTCTCCAAGAAGGAACAGTGATTATTGTCCTCTCACAATCAGGAGAAACTGTGGATACCATCGAAGCAATTCGTTGGGCTAAGAATAAATTAGGGAAAAAAGTAACTGTAATCGCTATTACGAATGTTGTAGGATCTTCTATTACACGTTATTCGGATCACGTGATAGTAACTCAAGCAGGACCCGAAATAGGTGTTGCAGCCACAAAAACATATTGTACCCAAGTACTAACGCTTGCTCTTGTTGCATTAGAGATTGCTAAACTTCGAAAAATATACTCTTCTGAAGAAATCGAAAAATATTATTACGCTCTTAAAGCCACTCCAAATATTATTGAGAACTTTCTTGATACAAATGTAGAACATATTAAAGATATTGTAAATAATCTTGAGCAAAGTCAAAGTTTTTTTTATTTGGCACGAGGAATTTCAATAGCGACCGCTAAAGAAGGTGGTTTAAAGTTAAAGGAAGTAGCTTGTCGTTTTATTGAAGGATATTCAGCAGCTCATGCAAAACACGGGCCTATCTCATTAGTCCGAGAAGGATTCCCAATTATTTTTATTGCGCCACCGGATGAAACTTATTCTAGATTAGTAGGAAATGTTATGGAATTTAAAGCACGAGGTGGCAAGATAATATCGGTAGTCGTAGAAGATGATAAGCAGATCACCAATCTGAGCGATATTACAATAAGAATACCTCAACCTGGGGATAAATACAACAACATTTTTAGTCCGATCACTTTTACACCTGCATTACAACTTCTCTCTTATTATGCAGCGTTATATCATGGACTTGATCCTGACAAACCATTAAATTTATCGAAGACTGTAACGGTTCACTAATAATTTACTTCTGCACCATTTTTACTTGAAATATATGAGATTTCCACGGATTTAATTTAATGAATAGTCCAAATTCATCCAAATCTTTACCTAAATATTTGAATTCTTGATCAGTAATGAGATCTTTAAAGCTCCAGTGTGAAAAACCATACTGTTTTCCTTTTATTTTAATATGTGCTTTAGCAGGAGTAGTGCTGTAATTGACAACTATCAAGAAGTCTTGTTGATCTGCTTCCCAAACATATGAAATGATGTTTTTAAATGAGGTATCCTCAAGATCAACAGGATTAACATTACATAGTGACCAGTGAGATTTATGCTTCTCTATGTGTGTAATAATTTCTAATAGTTTATTGTAAAACTCTGATATTTTTAAGTTGGGCGTTTCTAATGGATATTTTCCTAATTGAACAGGTAATTTTATTTCATTTCCATCCATTTGACCCTCGTATATTAGGAAAGCTCCGGGCAAAGTCATGATTATTAACGCGGCAGCGAGTGATGATTCTTCACCAAAAACATTAACTGCTCTTTCTTCGTCATGATTTTCAATATACCTTAATAATTTAGTTTGATATTCCCATTCTGCTTGAAGATAGGAAATCACATCTTGAGCCTTATCACTTTTTAGGCGATCATACAATTTCTTATCATAGCAGAAATCAAATCCTTGCTGTTGCAACTTCCATTCCATATCCCAATACACTTCAGCAATAAATAAGAAATTAGGAAATTTTTCCTTCACCTTGGGAATCACTTCTATCCAAAAATCAATTTCTGGAATGGTTCTAACTTTTTCACTCCATGTTTTACTAAATACTTCATTTGTCATCAACATCGCCATATCACATCTAACACCATCACATTGTTCTGCAATTGATAATAATGTATTAATAGCTTTCACACGGGCATCTTTTGAGAACGCATTAATCTGGATAGTATCTATCCATGGTGGAAAATTTGGATCTTTACCATAGGCAAATACTTTTTCTCCAATGGAGAAATATTCATAAGGTTTTGTCATTAGGTCTTGAAGCGTTCCACCAATAAATAAATCTGATTTTTCTAATGTCCATATGTTATCAATTGCCATATGATTGGGGACATAATCAAGAATTAATCGAATTCCTCGTTGTTTTAAATCCTCTCGAAAGGATTCCATCGCTTTTTTACCTCCTAAATGGGAATCAACATGATAATAAAATATAGAATATGGAGAACCAACCACATCTTCCGTACTATAATATCTTAAAGCTTTTCTATACTCCTCCTGTAAACCTTCATGATTTATTGCTATTTCCTTTCCTTTTGGACTTCTTTCCCACACTCCCATTGGCCATACCGTGTCAAACTTGCTTAATTTCTTATCAATAATATCGATGGGTATATTTTCTAAATTAATATCATGTCCGTATTTCTCAGAGAGTTTGTTAAGCCAAGGCCAAGTATTAATCTCGTATATTTTTGGATGTTTAGACCAATTTAAATTTCTATATGTCATGAATTCGCACTTGTTTTTTTCTAATGATTATTATTTATCTAACTTTCTTAATAAACTGAAGTTACTAACTTCCTCTTTAATTTTAATTTATGATTTATTCTTATATTAAGATAAGCTCCTAAGTTAAAGAATAAAAAGAATACATATAAATTTCAAAATAATCATAACTATATTAAGAAATTATTATGAACACAAGTGGTTAAAATGAGTTCTGAAGAAGAAAAGGATGCTTTACGCCAACTTATCATGCTTATATCTGATTTACGTGCTAAAGATGAGGAGCGATATGAAGCTCATGTTAATTTTATGAACGAAACAATCAAAATGATTAGCGCTATTGAATCTCAAATGAATAAACATTGGTCAACAGTATTGGATTCATTAGGAGAATTAAATGAAAACATTAATGATAATTTAGATTCGTTATTGACTGGTATCAATCCAAAAGGACTTCGTGAAACTTCAAAATCACTCCAAGAGATAATGGAAACGATGAATCGTAGTGTCCAATCAATGAATTTAGAGAAAGTTCTTAGTGAATTAAAATTCTTGAAAGCTAACACCATTCCTAATGAGATCCCCATGACGAGTCAAGTAATCACTGCAACCCAAAAACCTGAAACCATAAGCGCTGGAATCAATTTAAATACTCCTACACCCGTACCTGCAACGCCCCCAGATCAAAAACCCGAAGTCTATGGTTATGTTCCTAAGAAGAAAAAGAAAGATGATGAAGATGAGCCCCATCTCATGAGACCTTCAGATTTGTTCAAATAAGTAATTTTTAGTTTTTATCTCTTTATATTTTCTTTTCTTACTTAAAATTATTCATAAATTTAGTCAGTTCTCCTTTTACTTCATCTAAATCTTCCCCTATCTTTTTAAATTTTATTACAATTGCAGGGATTCCAATCTCATTGTTAAATTTTTCCATAATAGAATTATAGATGTTCGATATTGAAGGACAACCAGAAACTTGATTAAAAATTACCCCATCAATTTTTAAATCCTTTGCAGCTTTAATATAAGAGTGAGTTAATGCTTCTTTATCACATCCTAATCCCTTATTTGATGCATCTAAAAGAAATTTAGCATAAGCTCCTATTGGATCCAGTTTTGACGATACAGGAATTTCTTCTAATAAGCCGAAAATATCCCAGTCCGCATAAATTATGCGCCCTCCTAAATTATATATCATTTCATGAACCTTGGGATCCCATCCAGAGAATATTGGAGTAAAAAGCAATCGAGGTGTCCCAGATACATCAGTACCAATCTTTTTTCGAATTCTCTTCCTCATTTCTTTTACCAAATGCCCAATATTATCTAAATATCTTTGAGCATTTGAGTTATAATCTTGAAAGGAAATAGTTAGTAAAGCCAATATTTCTGCTAAGGTTGCAGGATTGGAAGGATAAAAATCAGAAGCACATATTTCATACAAAATTGTTTTGTAAAATCTTTTTACTTGGTTTCCTATTCGAAATTGCTTTTTTAAACTTTCTTCAGTAACGATGTTTCCAGTTATATTTTCCAATTGTAAAATTGCTTTTTTTATGTTTTTGACCATTAATTCTAAAGCTTCATCGGTAGATCCCATTTCTTTTGGGGGGATATCAACCCAAATTTGAGGGGACGAGGTGGAGTTCAGTGATTCTGAAAATGTATTCCATTCTCCACATCTCATTGCAAAATTGAGATTCGCATCTATATTTTTTCCTTTTGAGATATGCATTCCATAAAGCGCATTAATACCATAACATAAATCAGATGGTACTCCATTTTTAACCCCCAAATCATACATCGCATTATATTTTTGATTAATAGAAGTAATAAGTTCTTCAAGAATTTTATCTACAATTTTAAGAATATCAAACTGCCTGGCAAGATCCAAGGCTTTTGAGGTCAAATCCCAACCCAATACACTTGTTGCAGAGTTTAATGCTAATAAAAGAGTATTTAATTTGAACGTGTCCATTCTAATTGGAAAAACAGGAAGCGCTCCTGCAGCAAAAACGAGATCAGGAAAACCTAAAGCCACGGATATTAATTTTTTTCTTTCACGAGTTTTTTTTCTTTTTAAATATTCTTTTCCAGTTAAAAAATTATAGGACATTTTTAACACGGATGCAAAACTGATTACATCATCAGCGTAAATGCTCATTATTTGCTAGACTCCAAGAATATTTTATAATTATCCTTCTTATGATTTATCATTTACTACAATTTGAGAAATGTTCTATATATATATAAAATATCACGATACTTATTTCTATTTGAACATTTCCATGAAAGCCCCAAGACGAGTGGTAACTTGCTCAATATTATCTCCTATTCGATTGAAAGTCAATGATATTGATGGAATTTCTAACTCTTTTCTTATCTTATCTTTTAAAAGCCTATAACAATTAGACACCGAATGACATCCGAATAATTGATTAAACACTATTCCATCAACTCCTAATTTTTCAGCAACACGAACATAGGAATCGGTTAAAACATTATTATCGCATCCAATTCCATTTTCAGTTGCATTCGTTAGGAAATAAGCATATGCTTCAACAGGATCTGATTTACTTGAAATCGGAATATCATCAAGGAAGTGAAGGACGTCCCAATCAACATATAGAGCCCTTCCTCCAAGTTTATATATGATCTCGTGAGTTTTAGGCTCCCAACCGCCGAACATAGGCGTAACCATAATTTTATGATATTTTGAGACATCCATACCAATTCCCTTTTTAATTCTCTCCCTCATTTCATCAACCATTTGATGTATATTTTCAGCATACCTCTTAGCATTTGAGTTATAATCTTGAAAACTAATACTAAGCAAGGCTAATATTTCACTAAAAGTGGCAGGATTGCATGGATAAAAATCTGAAGCTCCAATCTCATAAATTATGGTTTTATAATCCCTGCGAATTTGATTTGATACTTTAAAATGTTCTCTCAATTGATTATCACTGTATGAATTGCCACTTATTTTCTCAAGATCGGTTAGAGCATGTCTAATATTATCTTCAAGCAACTCGATGGCATTTCCTATATTTCTTGGAGGAATATCAAGCCAAATTTGTGTAACATCACTTTTTATACTTTTTAAAGATTCTAAATATTTATTCCATGCGCTACATCTGATGGAATAATTGATGGTAGCACTCACGTTTTTCATTTTTGAAACGTGCATTCCAACTAAAGTTTTTAAAGCAAAGCAGAAATCACTCGATATCCCTCTTTCGACTCCAATATCATACATCTCATTATATTTTTCATTTAATGTTTCTATTACACCTTCGATAATCTCATCAATTACCTTATTGACATCTTCAATCCCCGCGTTTTTTACATATCCTAAAATTTTTGAAACATTATCCCACCCTAAAATACTTGAAGCTGAACCTAAATAAGAAAGATATTTACTGACTTTGAAAACCTCCATTCGAATGGGAAATACGGGTATGAGATTTGGAAACCCAAAGAGCAAATCAGAAAAGGGTAATGCAACAGAAATAAGATGTTTTTTTTCTCTTAATTTTTTCCTTTTTAATTCATCTCTACCCGCTATTAGGTTATAGGACATCTTTAAAACTGATGAAAATCTGATAATTTCATCTGCATACAAACTCATTATTCTAACATCTCCAAATATGCTTCAATTCGAGTCGATAATTGGCCTCTATTGGATCCAGAATAATCTCTTTCTAAATTTAACACTTTAATCCCATCTAATTGTAATTTTTCTTTAAAATATGATGAAAGCATTGAAAAATGATCGCAAAATTTAATGATATGATTTATCACCCCTAAGTTTTTACCCGTTTTCTTTTTATAGGAATTATTTATTTTTACAAGTTGTGCAATTTTGTTATCCAAGAAATCAGGAACGGAATGATCGCTAAGGATGTTCTTTTTATATCTCTGAACGAATAAATCATATGGACTGAGACTTGAATTCAATTCCTCCTTACTAAAAACCTGTGAAAAGTAGTGATTTCCTATCCACGTATCAAAGAAAACCACATTTCCGCCAGCATCCTCAATCAAATCAACTAAGTAATCACTTATGAATATCGAGCAACCAGTTAATATCACATTTTTTAACGTATCCACTTGATGAATTTGTTTATCTCGATTATTTTCTATGAAATCTGTAAGTTTTTTATGATAAGAAGGTCCAAACAGCATCGCTTCTTGGATGATGCGTAATTTCTTTGAACCGATTAAATTTAAGGAATTTAATTCGAGTAATTTCTGTTTAAACTTATTAAATTTATTTATACTTTCGTATAGTTTATCATCAGTTAGTTTAGATTTTATAATATCTTCAAGTTGTCGCTTGAAATCTTCTAATTCTAATCTGAAATATTTTTCACTATTCTCATTTTTTGTATAAGTCACATAAAAGTTTAATCGTGGAATATTGAAATATTTTGTAATTATTTCTGACCCACAAATATCAGAAACGCAGTGATTCGATACGATAAAGTAGTCGACTAACTCTAAAAATCGATATTTAGAAGGTTTATTCGCAAAAAGACCAATACATGATTGAGTAAAAGCACATGTAGACGGAGGCAAATAATCATGGCTAGCATTCATTAACTCCTCATTACCACCAAACATCATTCTTAAGGGAAAAATACCACAAGCATCCATCATCTCTTCAGGAATATTATCATGAGCCAAAAATGCAGCAATTTTAACACCACTTTGTTTTTTTTCTCGTAAGAATTGTGAAAAATCAGATAAAAGATTCGGAATATCCATCGTTAACTAGCCATCTAATTTAAATATTAATCAAGAAAAACTTAATTCTTTATAAAATTTTACCCATCATAAATATAAACAAATGTATTAAAAAAGGTTATAAAAAATCCTATTTAGCGCCAATATTTTCTTGAGCAATTAAAGCTGCTCCAATTGCTCCAGTTAATTGGGGAAATTCCGGTATGACAATCTCATATCCAAGTTCTTCTTCTAAATATTTTTTAACTGCACTATTTAAAGCTACACCTCCACAAAATACGAGTTGAGGCTCAACTCCGATCCTCTTTGCCATTCCTGCTACTCTTTTTGCAATTGACTTATGGATTCCACTCGCAATATCTTCTTTTGAAGCACCTCTAGCAAATAAGCTAATTACTTCACTTTCAGCAAATACAGTACAAGTTGAACTAATAGATGCTGGATTATTTGATTTTAAAGCAAGTGAACCAAATTGCTCAATAGGAACCTCTAATGCATGAGCCATAACTTCAAGGAAACGTCCGGTTCCTGCAGCGCACTTATCATTCATTTGAAAGTCAATAACTTTACTTGTCTTTGAAGAAATTAATATAGCTTTGCTATCCTGACCTCCAATATCGATTACAGAACGAGCTTCAGGAAAAAAGTATTGTATCCCTTTAGCATGAGCCGTGATTTCAGTAACTCTATCATCAGCGATATCAATTGTATTTCTACCGTATCCAGTGCTCATAACATATACATCAGATCTTTTAAGATTATGTTTGATTAGAATATCATCAAATAATTCATGCCCTATTTTTTTAAAATTATAGGTTGAACGTTCAGTACGATGATCAGCCAACTTGCCTTCAATAATCAAGGCAATTTTTGTGGCAAGACTTCCTATATCGATTCCAATAAAAATGTCCATTTTGTGTTCTCTTAAGTGGCTTGTATAGACAAAAATAGTCCAGAAAATATTAAATTTGCGATGTTATGACATGAAGGTTAAAATATAAATTAAATACCTAATAAGATGGATACTAGAAGGGTTACAACACCAGCGGTAATTAAATGAATCGAATATTTAATTTTTCCCCCTCCAGAGATATTTCCAAGAAAAATTCCCAGATATATAAGGAGACCTGCTAATATGGTATAAGAAAATAAGAAGTGAAACAAGGTTAATGTTGTGCCAAAAAAGAATGGAATCAAGGGGAGTGATGATCCCAACACGGGTGCGAATCCATCAACCAAGGAAGCAATCCATGTAGCAAAGTCCTCAGCTTGTTGGATAATCGATTTTTCTTTCTTTTTCTTCTTAATATTACTAGATAATATCTCTTTTTTGAGTGATAACTTTTTTTTTAATGGAACTACCATTGCTTTTTGTATGGCAACTAATTCCTCTTCGGTTAGTGAATCTTCTTCATTAGATAACTGATTAATTTCATCTTCTAATATGACCATGTCTTTTCTTAAATCTGCCATTTTTTTCTTCCTCTCTGCTTCTTCAGAGAGAAAAGCTCCCCATAATCCACTAATTCCAATAGCTAACGCAGTTGCAAATCCATAAATAATCACCGTACTTGGAGTGTTTTTTACTCCTACAGGTGGATCAAGAAATACTATAAAAAGCCCACTGACAATTCCTGCACAAGTAAGAGCACCATCAAAACAATTATTGAAAAATTTTCGACGAGCTATTATGCCCAGATCGGACATGGTTGCGTATTTTTTCCATTTTTTTATTAGATCTTTGAATGCCATTCTTTTATTAAACACCTAATCATGCGGAAAAATTGAGTGAAACGTTTCCTATTAAATTAACAAAATTATATCAATTTATATTTTTTTTGAATAAATTTTTTATTTTGAAAACTGATGATTTTTATTTACTTAATCATATATTATTCATAGATATAATTCATTGATTAATATAAGTATAGGGATTAATAAATGGCAATAAACAGAAAAATAAAAGAAGAAATAATTTCTTTACTCATTGATCATTCGCGGATTATTTATAATGTAATTAGTGATATGGCGGTATATTATAATTTTTGGAGTGAAGATCAAGGAAAGGCTCTGGAAAAGAAAAGGAATAAAATGAAGCTACTTGAAGAAGAAGCAGATGAGATAAAAATTCAAATAATACAAGATTATTCTGAAGTTGGAGCGGGTTATGGTGATTATATTGATTTAATTCTCCGGATGGACAATGTAATTAATTATCCATTAGAATTTGTCGATATGCTACCTAAAATACAACTAGATCAAAAAATCAAGAAAGAAGTCAGCAGTAGATATCATAAACTAATTAATATCATAATTCAGATGACTGATGTCTTAAAAACCACCATAAAGAATTTAAGAGATAATAAAGCAATAGTATTCAATAATACAACAGAGATACATGAATTAGAAAATGAAATTGATTCAATCTATAGACAATTCTTAGAATATTTGTATTCAAATGAAGAAATTAATATTAGATCCTTGTTGAGATTGAGAGATAGTATCGTTTTATTGGAACAATTAGCAGATCGGATACATGATATAGCTGATCTCATTCGAGTTTTATTGTACCATTGAGTTAATATTATTAATCTCGTGAAAACAAATTAAATCTTTGACTATTTTTAGTTAAATTTTTACGCAATTCAACTTATATTAAAAATAAAAATAAAAAAAAAATTTTCAACTTAAGTGATAATTTTATGAATGGCAAGCAAAAATTTTTTGCACTACTAGGATTATTGCAAATCGTTTTGATTTTTACAGTGTTTTTTTCAGTTGATGGTTTGGTTGGTTTTGTGTCTGCACAAACCACAAATTTTGATTATTATAACTCATCGACAAGTTTTGGTTTAGCAATTGGTGCAGGCATCTCTGTGGGTATGGGCGTCATAGGAAGCGGTATGGCATTAAAAACTGTTGGAACTGCCGCTATTGCTACATTATCGGAACGAGAGGAATCATTCTTTAAAGCATTTTTAGTTGTTGCGCTAGCTGAAGCATTAGCTATTTACGGTTTGATCGTTGCAATGCTATTGTGGAATAAAATACCCAACCCCGCATAAATTTAACTGACTATTATCATAAGGAATTTTGGTGATTTTTTCACGAGTGTAATAATACCTTCTTACGCATATACATATGTAAAAATTGGTTTTCTAAAGCAATTAATCATTGATGATGTTTCGCTTACTAAATTAAAAACATTTTCAAATATTCAAGAATTTATTGAATTTATTCAACCATATTATCCAGAAATTAATATTAAAAAATATAGTATAAGTGAGATTGAAAAGTCGTTATTTCATACTTTTATTAAACTCATTGGAAAAATATTAATTATTTCGCCTGAGAGTATGAGGCGATTCTTATCTGATTATCTATTGAAATTTGAAATTGCTAACATTAAACAAGTGATTATGGGGGTAATAACTGGAGTAAGCAGTAAAGAACTATCAAAAGATATCAATTTCCTCGTTGAAGAATTTCTTGAACATGAAGAATTTATGAATCGTTTAATTGAACTAACTTCATTGGATGAGATTCAATTATATATGTCTAAAACTAGATATTATAAAGCAATTCGAGAAGGCATTCTTTATTTTAATAATAATAGTGAAATATTTGTAATGGAAGCATTCTTAGACCAAATTTATTATAATAACTTACTTGAGCGAGAAAAATCCTATGATAAAAAAGAAAAAATGATGATAAGTTCATACATACACCAATTGACTGAAATTTATAATTTACGAATGATTTCAAGAGGAATCATTAATAACATTGATAAAGATTTGCTAGTACAATTCTTGGTCAATGCATATTTTTTTTTAGACGGAGAAAAAATGAATATCTTATTAAATCTTAATAATATTGATGATTTTTTTCTGCAAATTGAAAAATTTCTTAAAAATACACCAAAATTAAAGGGATTACAAATCCCGATAATAATCAATAAAAATCACTTTATATGGTCTCTTGGAGCAATTTATCAGAATTATTTTTTCAAAAAATATAAACTAAAAATTGATGATATTGAAGATTCAACAATTTATCGAATTTTAGAAATCATAATTAAAAAAGATAAAGAAATTAAATTTAATATTATGCCAAATATAATTCGAATTATCCACGATAAGTACGAGAGGTTAGAAGAATAGCATGGAAATATTTAAATGGGCTAAAGATATAGAAAAAATATATATAGAATTAATAGAAAAAAGTAAAAAAGAGAATTTGGAAGAAATTCAATCATTTAGAGCCGAACAAGAGCAAATTTTAGCGGATTCAATTCAAGAGAGACAAAATCTGGTGAAAAGTGTTTTACAAACTCTTTCTGAAGATATTGAGAAAGAAGTCTCTTCATTTAAAGAAAAAGTCTCTAAAGCTATAGGCAATATTGTGAAAAAATATGAAATAACTAAACCACAAATTCTTGAAAAAGCAATTCAACAGTTAGGACTTGATCTAAATGCCTGAGCAAAAAATTATTGTCATAGGAGACGATGAAATTATAATCCTTCTAAGATTATTTGGTATAGAGGGAATTTCTATGAAAGATGATGGAGAATTCATTAAAAAATTTGAATCCCTTACTCTTAATGATGAAATTGGCATGATTATTATTGCCCTCGACTTGTCAGAAGAAAATTCGCGTTATTTGATAGATTTTAAAACCAATAAACATTCTCCATTTATTTTATATTTACCAGATATGTTTAAAGAAGATCTCGATAGGGATGTATTATTTAAAGAATTATTTAAAACCATAAATAAAATTACAAGTCAAGGGTGAATGAGCATTTCTGAGCACAATGAGTTAAAGGAACAATTTGGTCGGTTAGGAGTTAATTTAATTAATACCGCTAAAAAACAAATTAAAGAATTGAATCAAAACACACTTTTTCAGAAATCTCAAATTAAAAAAAATCTCCTAAAAAGGAACAATGAAAACTCTCTTAAGACAAAAACTCATTTTATTGAAACTTATGTTCAATTATTAAATAATGCATTAGCATCCACTTTATTGAAGACCAAACAAGACGTTCTCGAAATTAAAAATACACTCTTGAATGAATTATCATTAGATTTGATAAAGCGAATCGAATCAAATATCGATAGTAATTATGAGAATTATGTCATATATTTAATAAATGAATTAAAAAAATTTGCTCAAACGATTAAATCTTCCCATAACGTAGCCATACTTTTAAATGAGAGAGATTACAAGTTTTTTTCTAAGAATTCTCACAAAATAAAAGACTTGTTCAAAACTCAAATTACCCTGCAGATCACAGACGAACCTTTTATAGGGGGATTTAAAGCATATATCGTTAATGAAAATATCTCCTATGATGTTAAGATTGAAAGTTATATTTTAAAACAATCCCTATTAATTGAGAGCGCGTTTTCTGAGCAATTCTCTGAAAAAGACATTACTGAATTGATCCAAAATTTTGAAAATTTCATATCTAATAAAAAAGATAGTATTGAGGCGAATTTGAAAGAATATGACAGAATTGGATGAGACTATACAGACGGGATTTATTTCTGCTATTAATGGGACTCTAATAGAGATAAAAGGATTAGAAAGGTTTGTTAAACTACATGAGTTAATCAAGATATCTAATCATAATATCCTTGGTGAAGTAATTCAAATATATTCTAACCATGTAGTGGCGCAGTGTTATGAAAACACGAATAATTTGCGCCTAAATGAGAGCGTCATAAGTTTACAAGAACCATTATCAATGGAATTGGCTCCAGGATTATTATCAAATATTTTTGATGGTATTCAGAGACCATTAAAAGAAATTTATGAAGGATTTGGACAATCTGGCTTTTTAAAACGTGGTATTGAAGTGCCTTCATTATCTAGAACAAGGAAATGGCATTTTAAGCCACAAAAAAAAATAGGTGATGAACTTTTTCCTGGAGATGTGATAGGTGAAGTTCAAGAAACTACTTTAATCTCTCATAAGATAATGATACCTCATAAAATTTCAGGAAAAATTGTAAGTATTGTTAAAGAAGGAGATTATACTATTTCTGATGAGATATATGTCATTAAAACCAAAGATAAAGAAGAAAGCATGAAAATGCTTCAAAAATGGCCAGTGACTGATAGTCGACCTTTTAAAGCAAGATTAAAACCCAAAAGACCATTATTGACAGGTTTAAGAGTTATAGATCTTCTCTTTCCAATCGCAAAAGGAGGAACTGTTGCTGTACCTGGTGGATTTGGCACTGGAAAGACGGTCATTCAGCAATCCATAGCTAAGTGGTGTAATGCTGATATTATCGTATTTATTGGATGTGGTGAGAGAGGTAATGAAATAGCCGATGTATTAAAAGAATTTGGGACCTTGATTGATCCTCAAAGCGGAAAACCCTTATTAGAACGAATAGTTTTAATAGCGAATACCTCTAATATGCCTGTATCTGCTAGAGAAGCAAGTATTTTTTCGGGTGTAACAATCGCAGAATATTATAGAGATATGGGATATGATGTGGCAGTGTTAGCAGACAGTACTTCACGATGGGCTGAATCCTTGAGAGAAATTTCAGGATTATTAGAAGAAATGCCCGCAGAAGAGGGATATCCTGCTTATCTTCCAACAAAATTATCAAAATTTTACGAACGCGCAGGAGCAGTAAAACTCATTGGCTTAACAGGGGTAGGAGAAGAGAAGATTGGGTCAATTTCAATAATAGGCTCTGTAAGTCCTCCTTCAGGTGATTTTTCAGAGCCTGTAACCTCTACAAGTAAACGTTTTGTTCAGGCATTTTGGGCATTAGATGCAAATTTAGCATATTCGAAGCATTATCCCGCTATAAATTGGTTTGATTCTTATTCAAATTATCCTGAATATCTTGCTGATTGGTGGTCCAAAAAAGATATTAATTGGCCAGAGATTGATTATAATTGGTATCAATGTAGAAGTGAAGTAAATGAAATTCTATCCAAAGAAAATGAATTACTTAATATTATTCAACTAATTGGAGAAGAAAATCTTCCTGAAATAAAAAAACTGGATATTTTTATAGGTAAAATGATTAGAGAGAGCTTTTTAATTCAAAATGCATTTGATAAAATTGATGCTTTTACTAATGCTGAAAAACTACTCTCTCAAATTAAGTTAATATTATTACTGCATAATGAAAGTAAGGATTTAATACAACAAGGATTTATTATCGATGATATAAAATCATTAGCTGTTATTGATGAAATTATGAGACTTAGTTTATCCATCCCGAATCAAGAATTCTTAAAAATTCTTAATATCAAGAATCAATTAATAAGAGAAATTGAATCTTTAAAATTAATCTCTAGAGTTCGAAGAAAAACATGAGTGTTATATATAAAAAAATTCAACAAATTATCGGTCCCCTATTGTTCCTGAAAAATGAACACAATCTACAATACGGAGAAATTGTAAAAATAAGAACAAAAGAATCCGATGAAAAAATTGGACAAGTTGTCAGAATGAATGAAGAGAGTATTATTATAGAAGTGTTTGAAACTACTCAAGGGATTTCTTCTGAAAATGCTCAAATAGTATTTACTGAGGATACTTTTAAAATAAAAATTTCTGATACTGATATGTTTGGCCATACGTTCAATTCTTTAGGTTTCCCAATTGAAATTGAAACAAAAAGCACTTTGGATGTGGATTTGGTATCTGATGTTGAAAAATATATTTATGGCTTTCCGATTAATCCCTTTGCGAGAGAATACCCTTCAAGTGTCATTCAAACTGGAGTTTCTGTCATTGATGGGTTATTCACACTAATTCGTGGTCAAAAACTCCCTATATTTAGCGGACAAGGGCTCCCTCATAATAAATTGGCTACACAAATCGTTTCTCAAGCTCGAGTATTAACAGGTGAACCTTTTTTGATAATTTTCTGTGGAATCGGAATTATTGAGGATGAAGCTATAAGTTTTATAAATAGTTTCCAAAAAAGTGGGAATATTCAAAACATCATTTCTTTCATAAATTTCGCTTCTGATCCAATAATGGAAAGATTAATAATACCCCGAGTAGCATTAACAACGGCAGAATACTTCGCTTTTGAAAAAGATATGCATGTATTGGTAATTTTGATTGATATGACCAATTATGCTGAAGCATTAAGAGAATTAAGCTCTGTTAAAGAAGAAATTCCTAGTAGAAAAGGATATCCTGGATATCTTTACTCAGATTTCGCTTCTCTATATGAACGTACTGGAAAATTAAAAGGAAAAAAAGGATCTATCACTCAAATACCGATTTTAACGATGCCAAATGATGATATCTCACATCCAATTCCAGATACAACTGGTTATATTACTGAAGGGCAGCTCGTTTTAAGTAGGAAATTACATAAAATTGGAATTTATCCTCCATTTGAAGTACTATCTTCTATTTCACGTCTAATGAAAGATGCGATAGGGAAAGATACCACTAGAGAAGACCATGCTGACGTAAGTTCTCAATTATTATCCTCTTATTCAAGTGCCCTTGAAACAAGAGATTTGCTTTCAATTGTAGGAGAAGATGGTTTGAATTTCGATCAAAAAAATCTTTTAGAGTATGGTGATGCTTTTGAACAACAATTTTTAAACCAAAAAGTAGATGAAAATAGAGATTTCTTGAAAACTCTCACTATTGCTTGGGAAACTCTTAGCATCTTGCCCCGAAATCAACTTTACCGGATTCATCAAAAATATATAGATAAATATTATATTGGATAGGTGATTTGTATGAGTTTTAGATCGATTAAACCCACAAAAACGAATTTAATGAATTTGCAAAAAAAATTAAAATTTGCAATCAGAGGAGAAAAATTTTTAGAATTGAAAAGAGAACAGTTAATAAATCAGATTAAATATCATTGGGATGAATATAAGAAAATTAGAGATTCATTTTACCAATTATACCGCGAATCATTGATTAAATTACACCAAGCTTACAAGGAAATGGGAAAAAGAGATTTGGTATTAATTAGCAAAATGAGCAGTATTCAATATAAACCTGTTGTAAATATTCGACAGGTAAAAAAGCTTGGCATGATAATATCAGAAATAAATTTTAATTTAGATATGAATAATAAGCTTCCTGCTTATAGTTTTGAGAATTCGAGCCATTTCCTTGATATGTTAATTCTTAAAGGGCGGGAATTTTTTGATGCTTTAATAAAATTTGCTGAACAAGAAGATATTTTAATAAGTTATGCATCAAACTTCAAAAGAATTGATCGAAGGATAAATGGATTAAAAAATAATATCATTCCTTCCTTTACATTAGATATTAAAATAATTCGGGAGATGATAGAAGAAATCGACCGAGAAAGTTTTGTAAGATTAAAAAAAACTAAAGATTTGATACAAAAAAAGAAAATTAAAATGGTTGGGGGATAATATGACTCGTAAAACTGAAATGTCTCTTTTCAATGTAGTCGTTAATTCTAATTATAAAGATCGACTATTAAATCAACTTTCCATCGTGCATAATGTACACATTAAGAAAAAAGAGGAAACACAAATAAAAAAAAGAACTGAAGAAACAGATTCTTTGATGAAAATTATTAGGACATTAAGACAAAACGTGGATCTTTTATTCAAAAAGCTAAGCATAAACGAAAGTGATTTTCAGGAATTAAAAATTAAACCAAAAGATAGATTAAAATTCGTTGCGCGTGATTTAAGCGATTTAATTAATCAAATATATGATGAAATCAATTTTTACCTTAATAGACTCACTGAATTGGAGAGATATTCATCAAAGGCTCAGATTGAATTAGAAAACCTAAAGATTATCAAATCTAGCTATGTTTTTCTTGAACAATATCAATTAAATCGTGATAGCTTATCGAATTTAGAGCAACTAAACTTCAGAGTTTTTACAACATTTTCAAAAAACCTAGAGATCCTTGAATCTCTTCTCCAACCTTCTTCATTTTCAAATGTACACCAAACAGATCAAAATTTTCCAAATATATATCAATTGGAAGATAGAATTGTATTTTTTATTGTTTATCCAATAGATCAAGAAGAAGGTCTAAAAGAACGGATAAACATTATTCATGCTGAAGAAGTACCAATATTGAAGAAATATTTGACTCCAGAGGGTATAGATTTTACTCGCATTAATAATGAACTCAATATTGTCAACAATACTATAATTAAGTACTCAAAAGAGAAAAATAAAATTCGAGAACAAAATTTAACGAAATTTTCCGCTATTAATGAAGTAGTAAAAAACATAGAAGAATATAATTGGGCAGAGCACCAATTTGATGAAGAATCTGCTGATCGATCGCGAATCAATTTCTTCATCCCTACAATGAATGAGGATAAAGTTAAGCAGGCTCTTTTAGATAATTTAAAAGAAAAGATCCACATTGAAATTACTGATGTCCCTAAATATCATCCCATTTATAAAAAAGAAGAAAAACAAGATGGATTTGAGCAGCTCAAACAAAAAGAAAAAGAATCTAAAGATGGAGATGAGAATAAAAAATCCCCTTCAGAAGAACCTAAAAAGCGCGATTTTAGAGAAACTGCCCCAACAGTCATGAAAAACCCATTCTTTATAAGACCATTTGAAACATTAACAAAGATGTACGGTGTACCTTCATATTCTGAAATTGATCCAACACCATTTCTTGCAATAACATTTCCTCTTTTATTTGGACTAATGTTTGGTGATATTGGACATGGAATGAGCTTGATGATTGCGGGTGTATTGGGAGGGATATTGTTCCGTAAAAAGAAAGGAATACGTGATGTTAGTTGGATAATATTCTATTGTGGTATTGGATCTGTATTATGTGGCTTTTTATATGGAGAATTCTTTGGCTCTGATAACTTTTTTGGTTATAAATTGCAAGAGATAAGATTTTTTATCCCTTTATTAGGAAACATAACACTAAGTAATCCATTGAGTAACATCTTGTCGATTTTCAAATTTACATTGATCATAGGTGTAATTCACGTTAATTTAGGATGGATTATTCAATTTATAAATTATTGGAAGCAATCGAAAAAATACATGTCAATGACCGATTCATTCATGAAAATCTGCTTATTAACAGGCGGGACTTTTTTAATATTCATTTATGGAATCAATTTTAATACATGGCTTTCTTATCCCTATCCCATTTTGTTGGTAATTGTCCCGGGGATTTTACTCATACTATTAAAACCAATCGGAGGATTATTGGGGATCTCATATTTAAAAAAAGAATCATTTGGTTCTTTATTAGGAGAAGGAACCGTCGAAACTTTTGAAACAGCTCTATCTATTTTGAGTAATATTGCTTCATATATCCGATTGCTTGCTTTAGCATTAGCCCACATTGCTTTAATGATTACAATTCAAGCATTAATAGGATTACTTCCAACTCCAGGTACGATTACCATTGGTATGGATCCTTTAGCCATTACTGGTATTATTCTGATTGAAGGTTTAAGAATAATTGGCATAGTTATAGGTAATGTTTTCGTGATATTATTAGAAGGGGTGCTTGTGTTTATCAATACATTGAGGTTACATTTCTATGAATTTTTCTTCAAGTTCTATCAAGGTACTGGAACTGAATTCTTTTCATTTTATTTGGATGATAATTATTCAATAATACAATTTAAAGTAGAGCATGAAAAAGATTTAATTTCAGAAGAAATTGAAAGGGAGATCGATAATAGAAAAACTAGAGAAGACCTTGAAGAAGCTTTACAAGTCATTAAAGATAAATTCTTTTAAATAAATTAATTATATTAATTAGTAACCATATGATTGAATCAAACGAAATTGATGAGAAATCTTTTAAAAAAAGACTCATCATGATTAGAACATTTCTTTTCATTTTAGTCATCTCAGTCTTAGGAATAATCTATTATATTTTAATTGACTTTGGATCCATACACCTAATCTCATTTTTAATCGTGTTATTTATATTTCTCATTGTCTTAGGTCCCATAATAAATTATGGAAAAAACCGAAGTCTATTTGATCGGTTTAAACGGAAAAAAAAAGTGGGAGGAAATGAGAGGAATGAAGATACCTTCAAAATCAAAACTACTCCTGCGCGACATCCTATTGATGAAAGAATAAATTTAGAATTCACATATAGAAAAGCCCTCATTCATAAGTGTCCTAAATGTGGATTTATGTTAACAAGCTCTATGAAAAAATGCCCAAATTGTGGACAAACGATATAAATTAAATTATTTGATACGTTTATATTTGTTGATTATGGTTTAAACCATTCAAAGAAGTAATAGCTGATTGTCAGAGGATTAGCTATCACATATTTTTTTCGGACGGATGTTGCTAGTCGACCAGCTCTTACCATATCAACTGCTGTAATTTTAGAGTCGTGAGGAAGAACATGAACAATAAATGGAGAATGCTCTAATCCTGGCCCTTTCTTATATACAACAAAATCTGCTCCAAATTTTAGTCCTGGACGAGGAATATAACCATTTTCCCTAAGATCCTCATAAATTATGAGCTTTTCTTCGAACTTATGGTGAATCTGTTTTCCAATCTCGAAAAATTCTTCCAAATTTAAGTATTTACCTTTTTTAGTGTCATATATTGAAATTTTATCCTTTTTTAGCAAGTAATATGCTTCTATGAGAGATAATTCACTGGGTTTAGAAAAATATTCCAAACGTGGTTTACTTATTCCTAAAGGAGCTCCATAGAAATTACATTTAACATATAGATAGGATGCGAATAGGGGATTGAACACGATTACTCTTGAATTAATGAATTTGGTGGGTATTTTATCGGGTATATCTCCTTCCTTAATATCATCCAAGGAAATTGGGGTGATCTTTTCTTCACTCATCAAGATAGAACTATTAATCATGACTTAATAATTCTTTTAATTGAAATTTATTTGATAAGAATGATAATAATGCTGTTTTGTAAAAAAAAAGATTATAAATTTTCGTAAATCAAAATAAAAAATAATGCAAATATTGAAAGTGAGAGTATCTAACCTCAAAAGATTAATGAAAGATATATATTTGGAAATTATTGTGAAAGATGAGTTAACTTAAAATTATAGTAATGACAAGTTTATTATTAAAAACCTAATGTTTTAATGGGAAAATCATGAATATTAGACGCATGGCATTAGCTGGTAGTTGGTACCCCTATACTGAGGAAGCATGTTTAAGAAAAATGAAAAGTTTTTTGAAAGATAACAAATTTGGGCCTTATGAAGAATATATCTCCTCAAAAATGGCTGAGAGATCTATAATTGGCGGTGTTTCACCTCATGCGGGTATGGACTATTCTGGACCTTGTGCCATTCATACCTATTTAAACATTTTCAAGGAAAGAATTCCTGATAGTATTATCGTAATAGGGTTCGATCATCGTGTACTTGTAAAAGATTCAATATTAGAAGAGGGAGAATGGGAAACACCTTTAGGAAATTTAATTATAGATAATGAATTATCTGAAAAAATTCTGAAAACCAGTAGTAAAATAATAGCAGATAGCTCTGCTTTCATTGGGAGAGATGAAAACAGCCTAGAGTTACAAATGCCTTTTATAAAATTCTTTGCTGGGAAAAATAATGTAAGAATTGTTCCTATTAAAATTTCTACTCACGATTTTAAAACGATTGATACGATTTCTGAAAATATAGCTCAAGTAATTAAAACTTCAAATAAGGATATTGTTGTTGTAGCATCATCCGATTTATATCATGAGCAAGTTAATAACAAGGATGATTTAGTAAAATTCAAGGCAAAAGATGAAAAAGTCATAAACGATTTTGTGAATTTAAAGCCTGAAAACATAATAAATCTTGGACGAAAAGCATCTGTATGCGGACAACATACAATTTCGACTTTACTTCAAATAAGTATTAAATTAGGAGCTAAGAAGGGGAAATTATTAAAGCACTACACGAGTGCTGAGATCACACAGAATTTCGGGTATTGTGTGGGATATTTTTCAGGAATTACATATAAATAAATTTTATTAAAATTAAATTTGTATCTGATAAATGATGCCGGAAGATAATGATAGAATTGAAGATTTTATGACTTTATGGAAAAAAAAAAATGAACAACAAAATAACACTCCTTCGGTGATTGGCGATACTTTAAACCAGATGGAAATTTTAAAGAAGGAAAATCAAGAATTAAGAAAAAAGATCTCTGAAAATATTGCTTTATTAAGTAATACAGAAGATATCATTAAAAAATTATCTTCAGAAAAAGAGATATTGAAAGTTGAGAAAGAAGAAGCTTTAATGGATTTAACAATGAGTATAAGAGATTTACAGAACGAAAATTTAGAACTCAATAATAAAGTCAAAAGCATGGTCTCAATATTACTTGAAAAAGATGAAGAGATAAAAAGATTAGAATCTATTGGAGTAACAGTATATTCCCCTCCTGATGATAATACAAAATTAACTGATGAATTGCAATCTCGAATTAACCAGAGGAATTTGCATATACTTTCATTAGAAAAAAACATTACTGAGTTAACATCCAAAAACGAAGAATTAAATGCTCAACTTGTAGAGAAAATTAAAAGCATGCCAATTGAACACGCCGCAACAGCAAATAATTCAGTAGAACAAATAATCAAACCGCTACCCTCCAAAGGATCCTCAATCCCATTAGAATCCTTATGCCAAGATCTACAAGCAGATTTGAACAAATATAAAAAAATAATTGAGCAGCTCACTAAAGATAAGACACAATTAATAGGGTTAATAGAAAATCAAGGTGTTGAATTAGATATTGCTGAGATTAAATCACTAAAGACTGAAAATGAAAATTTAAAACGTGATGTACTTGAATTACAAAATTCATTAAAATTCCAATCAAAAGAGTCTATTCAAGAATTAGCAAACGCCGAAGCAGAGATGAAGATAAAAGAACTTCAATCCAAAATTCAAGAAAAAGAAACTTTAATTGCTAATATGAAATTATCACAAGGATTACAATCGAATGAATCAACTAGTCCAATGTCTGGCTTAGTAGAAGAATTGCAAAAGAGTATTAACAAATTAAAGATTACGATAAGGGAAAAAGATCAAGAAATTCAGAATTTAAACAGAATGTTAACCTCAACATAAAGATTTTTTTTGCTGTATGCATTCTACTTTTAAAGAAGGTCAAATTTTTGAGGAATAAGACATTATCTTAAGAAAGAATATTATTTTATATTATCAACTCAATGGAATATAGAATGATGTCAAAAGAGTGCTTTCTGGATATATTTGATGTTCTATAGAAGAATTTGGACCAAATAATAAAACTAACATTAAAATAAGAACGATACTAGAAGAATGATGAAAGAGAAAGCTCGGATGGGCCCATTCGTTCTATTTATAGGACATTTCGCAATTGACACTATCATTAGGTTTAAGGAAAAAAGAAAGCCAAGTTTGGGAGGAAGTGTTTCATTTGGATCCATAGCGTTAAGTAAGTACACGAAAAATGCTCATATTGGAATTATTTCTAATATTGGAAGAAAAAATTTTAATCCTCATTTACTAACTGTTCTCAAAAAAAAAAAAATAATCTTAACAATCAAATACTTTGACATGTTAAATACTAACTTCATATTAAATTACGAAGATCATTCAAGATCTCTCATTCTTAAATCAAGAAGTCCCAATCTTGAAATAAATGATATCCCTCTTGAAATCGCACTAAATCCTCCCGAAATCATTGTATTAGTACCATTGTGCAATGAAATTACAATTGAGTATATAAAAAATATTCTAAGGATGTTTCCCAAAGCTTATATAGGAATAGATTTACAGGGATTTATCCGTAAGATCGATCCTGACAGTGGGGTCGTCTCTTACTTATTTGATGAGGAGTTATTATCTAATGTTAAAAAGATTATTACATTAATAGGGGATAAATTAATACTCAAGGGTTCAGAAAATGAAATGAAATTACTTTCTGGAAAAGAGGAAGTATTCGAGGTTATGGAATTTTTTAAGGGATTTGATAATAAAGGGATTTATATCATGACATTAGGAGAATCAGGATCTATTATTACAAGACAAGGAGAACGAATATTACAAATTCCTGCTTTTACACCTAATACAGTCGTAGATGAAACTGGTGCGGGAGATGTATATCTAGCAATCTTTCTTTATGAATTCTACAATTCTGATTATTCTTGGAAAGCAGTTAAAAACGCAGCTTTATGTGCTTCTTCGGCAGCATCTTTCTTAGTAGAGAAGAAAGGTACAAATGGATCTGAATCAATGAAAAAAGTATTGAAAAGAAAAAACCAGAAAAAATATATTGTAAAATGTGGGTGATCTCTTATTCATATCAATAGTCATTTTGCTGTAGGAATATCTATAGCATCAATATTGAATTATTTCTTTTCATTTTCATTTTTTGATTTTACTCTAATTGTAATTTTTTCATTTATTTGTGATTTCGATGTTTTTTTTTCAAAGTTTGCGAAAGATCATAATCATAGAATGTTGATTACTCATTCCATAATCCCAAGTATCATTATAATTTTATTGGGATTAATTTTTAATTGGATTGCTTTAATTTTTAGCGGGATTTTATATTTTGTTCACATTCTAATAGATACATTTGATTGGGGAACTAATTTATTATTTTTTCATAAAAAATTATATGGAATCAAAATGTTAATTTCGAAGGAAGAGTTCGAAAATTTGCCAATATATCTTTCTAATTACAAGAATAAAGAATCTTTTTTTGATGAAAAATATTACACAAATAAAGCTTGTTTAGCAACTGAAATAATCATTTTCGTGATTATGATGATCTCCATTATTAGTTTTGCATTTCAATATATCTATCTAATTATATTTTATTTTTTAGGTTTATATTTTCATTTAGCACGCCATTTTCATTTAAAAAAACTTGAAGCATAATAAAATAAGATGGATTAATAATTTAGATTAGATACTTTTAAGAACAAAATCCATATTGTAATTACTAATAGATATTTAATTTCATATTCAAAGGTGTGAAAAATTTCTGAAGAGATAATAACTAATGTTGGGCTTTCCTTATATGAACAAATGATTTTTAAATGCGATCTTGGAAATTTAAAGGTTAAGGATTGTTTTATTGATGAAACTCATATTTCGGAGGTTGATATGATTGGTCCAAATCCCTCGAGACTGTTAGGTTTAGCTCTTTTGGGTTGCTTAAGTGCGAGTTTCATTTTTTGTCTGAAAAAAAAAGAACTTACATTGAAAGATTTAAAAGCTAATGCAGAAATACACATTGGTAAGAATAAAAAAGGATTTTTAAGAGTTCTTAAAATTGACATAAATATAAAGACAACAATAGATAATCCAGAAACAATGAAGAGAGCAGAACAATGTAAGAAAATGTTTGAACAATACTGCACTGTAACTCAAGCTGTGAGAGAAGGAATTGAGGTGAATGTCAATGTTGAGTTATAAGTGTTCAGTTTTTTTATTTTTAATTAGCAAAGGATCTAATCAGAAATTCCATCCTCAGAAATCGAGAAGATTGCATCTTCTTCCGGTAAATTTGGAGCATCAATAATTTTAGCAACACGTTGTTCTCCTTTACCTTTTCGTAAATAAATCCGAATTGTTGCACCATGAGCAACAATATTTCCACCTGTTGCAGTTATAGGATTTCCATAGAAAACATCTGGTTTGGCAGAAACTTGATTTGTGAAAAATACCGCCATTTCATCATACATCTCACTGATACGTAAAAGATCATGGATATGTGTATTTAATGTTTGTTGACGATTAGCTAAAGTCCCCCTCCCGATATATTCACTTCTAAAATGTCCGATTAAAGAATCTACAATAACTAATTTTATGTTTTTTTCTTCGATTATTTTTGAAGCTTCCTTGATAAGAAGTATTTGATGATCACTGTTATATGCTCTACCAACAACAATATTTTGGAGTACTGTTTTATAATCCATATCTTTAGCACTAGCCATTTGAATAATACGCTCCGGTCTAAAAGTACCTTCTGTATCAATATATAAAGCACCTCCCTCAAGTCCACCATCTTCATAGGAACGTTGCACATTAACACATAGCTGGTGAGCTAGTTGAGTTTTCCCAGTTCTAAATTCTCCAAATACTTCAGTTACTGCGCCTGTTTCTAGTCCACCCCCTAACAAATCATCTAGATTATGTCCTCCTGTCGAAATTCTTCTCATCTTTTTTCTCTTTTCCCAAATCACATCTGCTGGCTTGAAACCCATCTTTTCAATATCTTGAGCGGCTTTTATGAGTTTTTCAGCTGTTTTTTCACCGATACCTGCATCTTCCATTAATCTAGAAATTGGATACATTGCTAACAAACGTATAGATATTATACCAGAAGCCTTCAACTTTTTAAGAGTAACTTCCCCCACTCCTGGTAAATCATCCAATTCAAATGTTGGGTTAGAATTTGTACTATCATCTTCTCCATTGGATGGAGCATTCTTCTTAGCCATGATATATCTACTATTTTTAAAAATCCTTTCCTTGATATTATATCTTCATAATTATATAAAAATAATGTCTAAATATTAATAAAAGAATAAAAAAATTGTTTTTATTTTTTTTGCTGAAGCTCCTCCTTACCACTTCGAGTAATGAGTAATAGTATGATAAATAATATTACACTCATGAGGAGTGTAAGCACTCCCGTTGCCTCGCGTATCCATATATAACTTAAATACATGAATGGTAAGATGAACAACGCGATAATAATAATAAACATTGGTAAAGGAACTTCTTCATCCTTGATATCTAATATCATAGGGATAATAACTAAAATGATCATTATAGTTGCTGTAATTCTAAACGCCAATAATAACTCTGGGAACACTAAAAATTGAGCAGCATAAATATCTGGCAAATTGAATACAAACCATGGAGAAGTATTTGTGAGTAATGAAGGAATAGAAACTGGAAGAATGGCAGTTATAATTAATTGAATGAGAATAGCCAAAGCAAGATATAAAACAATATCGTTTATTTCTTTCTTACCCTTTTTTACACCCCAAAGGTCTCTAATTAAAGTAACGCACCAAAGAATGAATAATAAAAGATATACTCCAAGAATATTGAAATTAATTATCCACATAAAATTAATGGGTAATAAAGCCACAATGTAAGCCATATATGCGTATTTTTCATTTCGATGAAACAAATCAAACACTAAAAAAACAGCAAAAATAATGACAAATGTTATTAAAACGATGATGGAGTTAATATCGAATAATGCCACGATTATACCATCTTTATTTTTAATATATGAATTTATTATTATTATTATAATAACACTAAATATTAAATCTTTAACTGAATCAGTTGAGATTATAAAAAAATACAGTGATTCTTTAGTTTAAATTGGATACTAAAATCGATAATTCTTCTATCATTTGCTTGGATTTCTTAGGATCACTTGATTCAGATGATATAAGAATTGAATCCCGATTTAACGCGACTTTAATGGTTGAACTAACTTCATTATCAATGATTTTTAATTCATTGATAATATCATGATATTTAAAACCATGATGTTCAGCAAATTTAATTAATTTATTATGAATTGATTGAATTATGCTAGAAGAGACTGGAATTGTTTTATTTACCTTAATACCTTTAGGAAAACCTCTTGTTAATGAACTTAAGGTATCATTTTCTTTTGTCATTATTTCTAAAATTTTTAATAATATAAAATTTCCATCTGAAAATGGTGCGTATTGGGGAAAGTAAAATTTCATGGTATCTGCTGCAGCAAAACAAGCTCTTTCTTCTCTGATCTGCCTCGATATTTCTCCAGGATCATTTTCAACTTGCTTAATAGGATATCCGTTATCTTCTACATATTTTTTAATAACGGGTGAGAGAGATTGGGTTGTAATGATGGTATTGGACTTAGATTTTTTTATTCGATCATCATAAGTGATAAA
>Ga0315535_1000084_pt1 | contig 55747 bp, 48 predicted proteins | sample SalMarSW160220MG_2_FD_203092 | JGI IMG/M metagenome (GOLD analysis project Ga0315535, IMG submission 203092) | Salt marsh sediment microbial communities from the Plum Island Ecosystem LTER, Massachusetts, United States - Salt Marsh Sediment SW1602-20 ... | reverse complement strand
GCGAAAGAAGCTGATCACCGCCATAGAGCTTCTTCCCGAGCGGCAGCGTACTGTAATCTCCATGTATTACTACGGCAAGCTCAACTACCGCGAGATCGCGGTCCTTCTGGATGTAACCGAGTCGCGAATCTGCCAGATCCACCGCCGGGCATGCGAGAGCCTGCGGGCATTCCTGGCTGGCGACGAGGAGTATTTCTTTGCCCATTGAGCCAGCCCTCACTCCTTTTGGCTAAAGAAATATATCGTCCGATCCGATGTCTGGGTAAGACGAAAGGGGCCCTGCCTTTTCACGGGTCTTTGGCGTCTGGAGGAGGCACCCTGCACAAGCGAGAACGAAAACACGTGCAACACTCCATTCACCCGGAAATCCGATCGCGGCGCTTCTGCGGGCGCATGCCAAGAGAGGATCTCGATCGGATGTTCCGGGTCGCCGCAGACATGCAGGCAGGCGTCTACCTGGTCCCGGCCTCGCAAGTGGCAGACGCCATCCTGGAAGAGGCCGACAAGCTGGTGGGGGCGCTGTTGAGCTGAGCGTAAACTCAGTCGAACTTAGTCGTTCATCTTGGGTAGCTCGAGGGTGATCAGAGTGTCCTTCTGGGCAAGGAAGCGGCGCATCATGTCTCGTAGTTTGGGATAGCCCTTGGCGTCTATATATTCATCGTTTACCGACAGCTTCCGGATCACCTTCAAGTTCTTGCCTCCCTCGGTTCCATAGGAATTCTGAATGCCGAGCGAGGTTCCCTTGTCGATCTTGCGGGTGCGGAATCCCTTTGGAAGGACCTGCAGAAGGAATCCCTTCGGAAAACTGATCGAGATGTTCAGATCGTCCAGCCGCCGGAACGGAAATTTCACCGGGTTCTTGCGAATGTCCGAAGTGGGAGTGGGACAGATGTAGTACGGGTTTCCCGACGAGTGGGTCAGGCGGGGGCAGGCGATGAGGTCGATGAAGGCCCCGAGTTTCATGACCATCTTGTCCTGTAGCACTTCCGCGAGGCCGGGCACATGGTAGTCGAGGAGCACTTGAAGCGGCTTTTCCACGTCATCGACGTTGTTGAGGGTAAACTTATCCACCTCGGCCTTCTCGGCCGCAAAGGTGGCAATCGAGCGGATGGCGTCCTCCCTCTCCCTGGGATTCATAGGAGCCAACCACTTGCGCCAGCCGTAGGCCATCTGGCCGTTCATGCTGATCTTCGCATTCACCTTCGCGTTTCCGTCCGGCTCCACCTCGCCGACTATTCCGACCTGGCGCAGGTTATCCATGGGTGCGCTTTCGGGTATTTTCTTGAACGCCACACTGCCTTCCTTGATCCACAGGGCTTTACGGCCCTCGAAGAACCATGGAACCATCCCGAAGGGGCACAGCCGGTTGGTCGTGTCCAGAAAGGTCTTGTCGTCCAGGGCCAAAAGCGGATAGGTAAACTGATACAGATCCGGCAGGTCCTCCAGTGCCCGCACGTTGTCCTCGTGGGTTGCCAGCACCAGGGTGGCGTTGACGTCGGCGGCTTGCAACATCAGCCACATGAGCGAGGCTATCTTTTCGGGATAGGCATCCTTCTCCTCGATCATCTTGTCGATATCGATCGTTTCGATCTCCTGTTCACGAGGAACGTAGGTGAGCGTGTCGAAGTCGACGATGTTGAAGTTATTCTTGACCCAGTGATAAATTGCCCGGGCCCGCTCTGTGCGATCGTCAATGCCCTTGGTTATTTTTTGCGCCAGCTCCTTTGCCTTGCCCGGATAGCGGCCGTAGTGGGTGAACCACTTGTAGTAGGTGGATCCCAGGGTGTTCCAATCCCACTTGCGACTTCCCTGCCACAATCGCACGCCGGAGGAGAGGTCTGTCTCGGGAGGCATACCGGCTTCCCAGGTGATCGGCGGAATGTTCCGCGCAGTCCAGATGTCATAGGTGGCCTGGCGGCTGATGCCGGTGTAACCGGCCATGCCGGTGGCAATGCCCTTGTCGGAGGCCTTGTCGATGTTCAGATTCTGCCGATTGGTGATGACCGGCTGGATCTCGGTGCGGGTGGGGGGCCTAGCCACCATGAACTTCGAAAACATTACCGGGGCGTCCAGTTTGTTCAACTGCCAGCCGAGCTCGCTGCGGCCGCGCTTGGTGTAATGGTAGGCTATCACATCTCCAGGCATCAGGCCTGGGAACACCAGGGCCGTCCTGCAGTAGTTGATAGGGGGAGTTGCGTCCGGAACCACGTCCTTGATGTAGATGCTCTTGATGATGTCGTTCTTGGTCAACTCCTGGACCGTCCCGTCCGGTTTGATCACGCTGGCGCCGATGTCATACAGGTCGCCGTAATGGTAGATAAAAATACTCCCGTACAAATCATGGGTGGCAACCCGAGTGAGCAGCTTGATCTTGGTGAAGCGGCTGGTTGCATAGGACGGCCAAAAAGTGTTGCCGATGTCGACGGGATCGAAGTGCACATAGCCAATATCGTACAAGTAGATCGCGTGTACGCTTCCGTACTTACCCTCAGGCACCTTGGCCGCCTCGACCTCCGGCGGCACCACCACCAGGCCGCCCGCGGCCCCGCCGCAGCCGGCCGCCAGCACGGCAATCGCCAGCCACGCAACCCAGGATGAATTCAGACTTCTTGGCATCTTTCGCCTCCCTCAAACGTGTCGGTTGGGGTATTCCCGGTATAATCTCAGTCGCTGTTCAGTGAAACTTTCTTCTTTTTTTCCGGCTCAAAGATCAGCACGAACGAGCTGGCATCCAGCGCTTTTCGAAACGCCTTTCGCGCCTTTTGATAGTCTTTAGCCTCAATCTTGAACTTCTTGACAACCAGGCTGTAAATGGCCACCACATGGTCGTTCTCGATCTGCGCCAGGCGCTCGAGCTTGAGGAACTCGTCCTCGAATTCGACGTTCCTGGGAAGCCCTGTGACCAGCGAGCCGTTCGGGATCTTCACTTCGTAGCGGTTCTGGCGTTTCCACAGAAAACCCAGGTCCATGGGATAGCGCCGCTTGGGCAATTCGAAATAACCGAGAACGCTCGACTGGAAGAGTTCCTTGACTTCGAAGCTCACGCCCCGGCCTGTCGGCTGGAGCGCCCGCGGAATCTTGGCCTTGAGCTTGATCTCGAAAGGTTTGTCGTTGTCCTCCTTGCCGGAGTAGCTCTCCTGAAGAATCGAAGCCTGGGGATAGGCGCCTCTCAGGTTGTATTCCACGATGTTCTTGTGCCATTCGTCATCGGTGTAGCGGTAGGCTCTTTCCCTTAGATCGCCGGCGAAGTTGCCGGTTGTGCTTCTATCTACCTCAACCAGCATCTCGCCGTCAGCCGTGGGAGTGAACACGGTCTTCATAGTCGATTGATTGGCCTCCGGAGGCTGGATGGGTATGAAATCCATGAAGCCGGCACCCGGCCTGGCCACCAAGACGTTGACTCCTTGTTCGAGCCAGAAGGTGGTCTTGTAGTCGTTATAGCGGTTGTCCGCGTCCAGCCAGTAGACCTTGCCGTCAGCCTCCACCCTGGCGATCGAGTGACTCCATTGGTGACAAGGCACCTCCATCTCTACGCTTCCCCAGGTTTGCCGAGGCCCGATCGAGATCGGGTCGGCCTTCAATCCCATTTCTCTTCCCAATACCGCGATCAAACCGGCATGCGCCTTGCAATCGCCATACTTGTTCTTGCAGACGAAATCGGCCGACAGCGGCAGGATGCCGCGATCCTTCTTACTGCTTCTGCGGGCCACATACCGAATATTTTCGTACATGTACTTCCAAAGCGCCCTCATTTTGTCCGTCTCGGTTTTTGTTCCCTCGACAAGTTTTTCGGCCACCTTCTTGAGGAACGGCGTCACTTCCTGGCGCTTGCCATACTTGAAAAGGTCTGCGTCGAACTGGGCCATCTTTTCCCAGGTTGACACGTCGGTGTTTGGGGAGACGTCCTCGTAGCCATAGTTCCTGTCGGACCCCAAGCGGATCTTGGCCACTAAGTCATCGGCAGCCCACATGTCGTAGCAGTACGTGTCAACACATTCCTTGATCAACGGGGGCACGTCCCTGGCCGTCCAGGTCCGGATGACGCGCCCCGCCTTCTTCGACTCGGTGGGCTGGATGTCGATGTTGTAGGTCTTCCACTTGTAGGTGTAGCTTTCAGGCGCGTCGATGGTGATGGATGAAAATAGGACCGGGTCTTCTCCCTGGAAGCGGTACTGGCCAATCCCCTGGTTCTTGGTATCCCGGTATCGGTAGTGTTCCTCTATGATGGCGCCCGGCACGGCTCCCTTGACCCTGGCGCTCAGGATCCGGCCCATCTCGTCTGGAAACAAGCTGTTCCCACCGGGCGCCACATCCTTGAAGTCATCGTTCTTGAGCTCTATGATCTCACCCTCCGGCGTTATGGTGCGCACCTCCATCAACTCGACATCTCCAAACCCGGGCTCGTAGCCGGTGCCGACCTGCAGACGGCAGTTGGGCGCGCCCGTTTCGCAGTCGAGAGCCTTGCGATCCAGGAGCTTCGTCCGCCTGAAGGTTTCTGACACCACTTCCCTGCCGTCCTCGCTCACCGAATTTTTTTCGCGTTCTTCCAAGACCACCGCCACCGCACCCTCGAAGCGGGTCGGAGTAACATCCTTATACTGCACGATGAGCGCTTTGCCCGAAGCCGCGCAACCTGATGCCAGGCCGGCCAGCGCCAATAACGTCCACAGTCTCCCGTATTTCATTATCTCTCCCTTGTGCCCTTGGGCTCAATTTATTTCAGCGCCGAAGGCGCGCACGATCGGCAATACTACCGGCTTGCCGGGCTCTACTTTTACTCCGTCCAGGAACTTGTGCTCTTTTCCGTAGTGGGCGACTTGCTCGGCCGGAATTGTGTTCAACTCGACCTTGCCCTCGGCCACGACCTGCTTGCCCAGGCAGTCTGCCGGAGCCTGGAACCTGGGCGCGCAGAACACGCGCAGCATTCCCTTGCCGTCCTTGGCGCCGATACCGAACCAGGCCCGCTTGTGATGACAGAAGTCTTCGATCTTTCCCTCCAGGCGAACCGTCTTGCCGTCATAGGTGTTGGGATTCGCAAGCAGGTCGGCAACCGAAACCTGTTCGGCTCCGGCCAGGGCCTTGCCGAGCACAAGCGGCTGCGATGCCGACGCTGGCGCCGGCGCTGTCTTCTCTTGATCAACCGGTTTATCTGCGTTTTTATTGCAGCCGGCGGCGAAAAACAGCGAAAGCAGCATAAAAAAAGTCGTCTTTTTCCGCATCCGGTTCTCTCCAGGGCCGTTTACGAGCCAAGATGATACCCGTACCCCGGATGTATTTCAACACTCTATTTTAAAAATGATTATCCAAGGCGCATACTGGCTATAAACGCGGGTATCGTGCCGAACCTGAAATAGAGAATTGATCTCGAGATATCCTTGCCGGTCTTCAAGTCAGTAATGGTGCCGTAGCAGGTCGTATGGGTTCGATGCAGGTTCCAGGGGCGGATGTTGACCTTCTCGCCGACGTAGTGCAGGGGCTCGCCCGAGGGGCCCTTGAAGTTGAAGCTGTAACGGATCTTGGCCTCGCTGAAGTACTTCAAATCGAGCGTGCCCCGGCAGGCAGCGTTCTCGACCAGCCCGCCGACGGTCACCGTGCCCTCGAGAAAGTTAGACATGAAGTTGTGGCCGAAAGGGTTCAGGTAAGGGACCATGTGGCGCGTGCCCCAGGTAACCCTGAACTCCATCGGAAACTCTCCAGAGGGCCCGGCCCCGTCTACGAAATGGTGGCTACCGCTCATGACCTCGTCCATCATGAAACCCAGGCGGTGTTCCTTGAACATCTTCTTGATAAGCTCTATGCGATCCATACTCGACTCCTCCATATCGCTGTTTTGGCGCAGCGCGTCATGCTTCTTATTCTAGACATTGCCGGGAGTATTTCAACCTAAATCGACAGACCAGCCTGCCAGCTGACGACATTTATTTGAATTTCCGTTGACACAAGCGTCTTTTTTGCGGTACTCGTTTTTTTTGTTATCAGGTGGGATTCGCTGCGGAGTTGCATACATGGTGAGTACATCATCGAACGACCTCGCCCAGCTTGAATACGAGTTCGCGACCAGCCCAAATTCAGAGGCCTTCATACCGCTGGCCGAGGCATATCTGGGGATGGGCCGCTTCGTCGAAGCCATGGTCGTGTGCAAGAAAGGCATCAAGGCCCACCCTGATTTGCCGACAGGCCGCCTGATCATGGCGCGCATCTACTCCGACCAGGCCAAACACCAGAAGGCCATCGACGAGCTGGAAAAGCTGCTCAAGCTAAGCCCGGAAAACGCCGAGGCCTATCATCTGCTGGGTAACGTTCAGATGAAGTTGGGCAAAGAAGAGCAAGGCGTCGGCCACTTGAAAAAAGCCCTTGATATCGATCCCGACATGACCGCCGCCCGAGAGGCACTTCTGAAAATCGGCATAGACTACACCCCTCGCTCGGCAGCAGCGCAACCGGCAGCGCAACCGGCAGCGCAACAAGCTTCGCCCGCGGCGCCCACGATGTCGGAACGACCAACCGAGCGCCAGATGCCGGTAGTAGCACCGCAGCAGGCGCCGGACACGCAACCTGGCGAACCGGGAGCGATGCCTCCCGCCGATATAATAACCGAGCCTTCCATGCACGTCGCCCAGCCGCGCCCGGCTCCCAGGCCGCGCTCCGGCCCGCGCCCGGCCCATAAGAGGCGCATCGCCGACATTTACAACGACATGGAAGAGCGCAACCGTAAACCGCAGCGCAAGGGCATAAAGTACACTCTTTACATGGGCGGCGTGCTGGCCGTGATTCTGGTGATCTACGTCATATACACCTGGCAGGCGGGCATCAAGCAGAAGAAGATCAACGATCATCTAGAAAAGGGACGGGCCTCCTTCAACCAGGATACTTACGCCGGCTACAAAAAGGCTCTGGAAAACTACCGCGCAATATACAAGCTGGATAAGAATCATCTCGAGGCCCTGTCGAGGGGTGCATTCATTTGCGCCGTGCTGCCCGGCGAGTTCAGCGGTCCCAAGGCGCTTTACCAGGAAGGCATGAAATACATCAACCAGGCGCTGGCCTCCAAGGAAAGCAACTCTATGTTGACGGCCGCCCGGGGCTTAATGGCAATGTACGCCAGCTCCAACACCAACGAGGCGCGCAAAATACTCGAGGAAGGATTAAAAGAAAATGCGGGCTCTGCAGTACTGCACACCGCGCTGGGGTATGTGCTTCTGAAAAAGGGTGAGTTGGCAGAAGCCCGAGATCACCTGATGGAAGGTGCCAAGCAGTCGGAAATCCGGGCGCTGGTTGGTCTGGGGTTGTACGCCATGCGACGCACCATGTACCGTGAGGCCACCCAGGCCTTCCATCGCGCACTGCAGTCCGACAGGGAGCATGTCAAATCCACTCTCTATATGGGGATTTTGGCTCTACTATGGGGAGACTCACCCGGCAGGCGGAAAGTGGCCGCCGACATGCTCAAGCATTTTCACGAAGAGATGGAGGCGACAGCCTCGGACAACGAGAAGGCCTACGCCGAATTGATCGATACCGTGTTGAAGATTCGAGAGCGCAAGACGAGGAGGGCGGGCCTCACCAAACTCGCCACTCTGATGAAGGCACACAGCAGCGACGCGTTGTTCCTGTTCGTGGGAGCCAAGGAATTACGCAGGCAGCGAAAACTAAAACAGGCCAAGGAGGCCATCGAGAAGGCCCTGCGCCTGGACGGTTCGCGACCGGATTTTGCGCTCGAGGAAGCCGCTATATATCTGGCTATGAAAGACTACGAGGGCACACGTTCCCGGGCGATGCGCGTACAGGAGATGGACGCCGAGAGCGGGCAGGCATCGATTTTGATCGGCGACGCCTACCTGGGCGAGAAGAATTTCGAGAAGGCCAAGCAATACTATAAGGAAGCAACCAAGTTCGAGGATACCGAGGCTCTTTCGCACCTGCGGCTTGGCGACGCCTTCGTGGCACAAACCAATCCCGACGTCGACCGTGCGCAGGCGCAGTACGAGCTGGCCGTGCCCGGCCTGCGAACAAGCGGCGAAGGCAACCTGGCATCCCAAACTTGTGTCAAGCTGGCCAAGATTTATGCATCCAAGAACCGCCACAAGGAGTTCTTGAACATTCTCCAGATTGCCAAAAAGTCAGACGCCTCCAACGCCGAACCTTACTGCATGATCGCCGGCAATATAAATATCGACACGAAGGACGGGCGTGAGCAGGCCAAGGAATACTGCGGCAACTGCGTCAAGCTGGATGCCGGCGGCGAGTTCTCGGGCCACTGCAAGGAAGTTCTCAAAAAGATACGTTGATAGTTGATCAACCCTGGAGGACGGGGATGGTCACGGCCAGAAGCGGGCAACGCGTCTTGCGTAGCACTTTCTCGGTTGTCGAACCTATCAGCCGGCGCGCGAAACCCGAGCGCCCGTACGAACCCATCACGATCAAATCCGCTTCAATCTCACGCGCCCGATTGGCGATTACCTTATAGGCCGCCCCGCTCAAAACCTCGCTGCCGACGCTGGCCCCGTTCCAGTCATAGCGCCCGATCCAGTCTTGAAGCTTCTTACCGGCAGCCTTGGCCATCTCTTGCTGCAACTCAATAAGCGATTTTATCGCGCTGCTCTGCGCCACCATGATGGCCGGATCGACAGCCTTGGGAGCATTGCAGACGTGCAGAACAAGAACATGGCAATCATCGCCCCCGGTCAGACCGGAGGCGATGCGCACAGCCTCCTGACTGAAATCGGAGAAATCGACAGCCACCAGAATGCGCTTGAACATATTCATCCGACCCCATGCGGTTCGAGCCAAAACGAAACTTTGGCACACCGAACGGGTACTATTTCTCTTTCTTCCAGTCAAGCCCTATAATGCTCGGGTGGCGACAGACAGAAAAAGCTGCGTCGTTTTCCTGGGTGTGGCTGCGATCTGCGGCCTGCTGACCTGCGCCTGCTCGGAAGGATACGAGTGCAGGGGACCAGCCGACTGCCCGGGCGGAATGACCTGCGCCGACAATAAGTGCGTGCCGCGGGATGCCGATCACTTGGACACCGCCGGTGGCGACGCCTGTCAGGATACGGCAGTAAAAGAGATCGAACCCGCGAATGACGATCTATCCAGTGCGCCTGTGTTGCCCGTGGGCCGCAGAGTGGACGGTATCATCGGTTCACCGGGGAACATTCCCGACCAGGACTATTTCGTTTTTGAAGCCGAGGCAGGTCAAACAATGTCTTTCAGGGCATTCCCATGCCCCGGGCAATCGCCGATCGACCCGATTTTAGAAGTGGGCGACTTGGCAAGCGGCGGCCTGTTGTTTGACAGGGTCAACGACGACGACGGTGAGAGCTCGGCTTCGTACCTCGAAGTGTTCTTCAGTCAGGCTGGCGAGTATTTCTTGCTGGTAGCCGACTACAATAACCGCTTCGGCGGCCAGGCGATCGGAGGAGATGAATTTGGATACCGCCTTGAAACCCACCTGATTTCGTTGCCGCGCCGGGCACTGCCCTTCGAAAGCCTGGAGAAAGAAATAATGCTCTTTCCGGGACACTTGCGTGTTTTCTCACTAAGGCCGATGACAACGGCCCTGTTATACGCCTCGGTAACGGGCATGGGCCTGGCCGACCCGGCCTTGACACTGGTCGATGCGCAAAGCGGCCTTCCGCTGGTTTTCAACGATAATCGATCCGATTGTCCCGGCTCGCCGGATGCCCGCGTAGAGGCCTGTCTGAACGGACCAGCCTTGCTGGTTGTCGACGGCATCGGCCTCGGCGGCCGAGAGGCCGAGCTGACGCTCAAGATCGAAGTCAGCAAGGAGCAAAAGACCGCAGGCACAACTTCGGGACGATTGCCCTTTGACGGCGGCGGCGTGGTATATCAGCTGCCCAAACTGCCGGGAGAAGTCGTGTCAGTCTCCGCTTCAAGCGCTGTATTTTCTCCTGCATTAGAATTGTTAGCCTGTACGGGCGGCAACTCGCCGGCTTCTTACGCCCTCGGCCGGGCCGGAGACCCGGCGACGGCGGCCCTCGAGCGGCTGGGCGCCGGAGAAGGTCAGCTGTTCGCCAGGGTAACGGATCGCGCCGATCTCGATCACCTCTGCTCACCTGTCGGCGGATCAAATCGAAAATTCGAAGTCGATATTAATTCCAGGACGCTCGATCCGGAGACTCCCGCCGGGTGGGAGTTCGACTGGACCCCTCCACGCCAAGGGGCGCTGGGAGCGTTTTCTCTGTCAGCCCCCCATGATGGGCGCGAGCGACTGGTTGTCACGGCAAGAGCATCGGCCGGCTCTGCGGCGGTGCCTTACCTGCTGCTCGAACAACCTTCACATTCAGGTGTTCTCACACGCTCGGTGATGTCATCGGCAAATCCGGAGAAGGGAGCCGCCTTGACCTGGCTTCGGGCAAACGACCAGGAGCTGCAGCTGCTGATCGGCGACCGCTACGGTGGTGGCGAGGCCGGGTTTGGAATGTCCGTGTCGATCGACTCTCAGCCGTTCGAGGGTCAGCTCACTGAAGAGGGTAGCGCGGCCAACGACGATCCATCCACGGCCCAGGTGCTTGTGGGTCAAAACCTGCTTGTCGAGGCTTCTTTGGATCCGGCTGCGGGGGATCGGGTAGATTTCTTCAGAATCCCCGTCGCTATCGAGCAGCAGTTGGTGGCCAGGACCTGGGCTGCGGATGATTCGCAAGTGCCGGACACCATCCTGTCTGTGCTGTCTGCCGATGGTGAGGTACTGGTTTACAACGACGACCGGGGCCCGGATCTGCTCTCTGCGCCGCCGGCTTATCCGGCTCGTCACAATGGAGAGGTTCTTTTGAAGGTTGAACTTCGCGGGCAACTCCCGCGTGATTACCTTCTGGAAGTTCTCCTCGAACAGGTTCCCGCTGGAGCCGCAGTCCATCCGCTGCCCGGCGACCTGGTAGTAAACGAAGTGCTCGTGGATCCGGGCGGGTTCGACGTAGGCGGTGACGGACAAGCCGACGACGGCGACCAGTATGTCGAGCTTGTCAACGCCAGCCCATACCGGCTCGACCTGGGAGGAGTCATGGTCTGGGGCTCCGGAGGCTACCTTCGCCTCCCCCTGGGAACCTCGCTGGCTACTGGAAATGCCGTCCTGCTGTTCAACGGATTTGCCGACCCGCAACTTTTCGAAGTCGAAGTATTTTCGGGCGGAAGTTCCTTGAAGTGGCTCGGCAGCGGTTCGCGAGCCTTGCTGATTACAAACCAGAACAATGCGGGATATTCACCCGCTGCGCTGGCCGAGGTGTTCGTACCCGCCACGGCCCAACCGGGTGAGTCGGAAAATCGCGTAGTGGACGGAGACCAAACTCGAGTCTTGCGCCAGCACTCACATGTGATAGGCTCTATCGGGTTGCGTTCACCGGGATACAAGGCCAACGGTGAGGTGTTCCGTTGATGCGCACGTCGAGGAGAACAAGATGAAGGGAGTTTTGCCCGCACGCTTGACCGGTCGCATCGGTAGCCTGGCGATTCTCGTGCTCATAGCATGCGTGTGCGGCTCTCCCATCGCCTGTGTCGATGAGACTCCGCGGGTTACTACCGGAAAGCAATTTCCCATCGAACACACAAGCGGCATCAGGAGACATATTTCCACGACCAAGGACGTCCTGGAGCTTCTGGGTGATCCCTATGAGAAGAAGAGGCTCGATGGTCGACGCAAACGCTGGCGTTATTATTCGATCACCAAGACAAAGAACAGCATCCTTTTCTTCTTCGAGGGTTCGACCAGCGTGCGCGAGGAAGAGGTAGTCATCGTATTCGACGGCAGCCTGGTCGAGAGTATCAAAAAAAGCTCCGACAATTATTCGGAATGAAGTGCGACTTTCCGCCGAACACGGGCGTCACACGTCTATGAGTCCCTGACGGATACCCTCTGTGACCGCCTCCACCCGGTTCGATACCGACAGCTTGGCGTAGATGTGCTCGAGGTGAGTGCGGATCGTGGCTCGGCTAATATTGAGCACTTTGGCCGCTTCGGCATTGGAGAGGCCCTTGGCGATGATCTGCAGGATCTCGGCTTCCCGGGGCGTCAGGCTGGGGTAAGCTTCTTCCTTCGCCTTGTCGGGCGGGGCACGAAAGTGACGCAGCAATGATCGGGCCAGGCTTGGCTGAATCACGCTGCCACCGTCGTGAACGTCACGAATGGCTTCGACGATTTTCTCGGCATCCATTCCCTTGAGCAGGTAGCCGGACGCGCCCGCACCGATCGCCTCGAGAACTTTGTCTTCCTCGTCGAATATGGTGAAGATCAGAACTTCGATTTCCGGGTGCTTCTTCTTGACCTCCCGGGTGACATCAATACCGCTCATCTGCGGCAGGCCCAGGTCGAGCAAGATCACCTCCGGCTTGGCGTCTTCGATGCCCTCCAGCGCCTCTTCGCCGGACATGGCCTTGCCGACAATCTTGATTTCGTCCGAGTCACTCAGAAGCTTCATCAAGTTCTTGATGATCTTGGGTTGGTCTTCAACCACGAATATGCGGATTGGATCCATGTCAATCTCCCAGCTACAGGTAAACGTCAGCTATTTACCTGGATGTCGGTCATTGTATCGCTCCATGACTGTCCCGTCCGTGGATTGATTGAGGGTATCGTGAAAAATATTTTACAACCCTGGCCGGGCGAACTTTCAACTTCCATCTGTCCTTGGAACTGCCTGGCCCTCTCGCGCATGTTGGTCAAGCCATAATGACCCTGCAGATCTCCCTTGAAATCGAATCCGACGCCGTCGTCGGTGACAATCAGGTGCAGGACTCCGTGCATGTGCACCAGTTCGACCTCGACATTCCTGCAGCCGGAATGCTTACGGACATTGTTGAGGGCCTCCTGCAACACCCTGAAAATAGCAAGTTGCAGCTTGCTGGCCAGGCTGGGAATCTCGCCGGTTACAGTGAATCCTATCTCCAACCCGGCCCGCTGGGCGAAATTGCAGCAGTAGTCCTCCAAGGTCGGGACCAGATCGAAATCCGAGCGCATCATCGAGATCGATCGACGTAACTCGTCGATGCTCTCCTCCGCAACCGATTTAAGTTCGCCGATCTCCTGTTTCAGACTTTCGTCCTTCGTCTGACGTTGAAGGTACTCCGACTGGATAATCAGCGATGACAGTGACGCGCCAAGTCCGTCGTGAATCTCGCGCGCCAGTCGGTTGCGCTCCTCGACTACAGCCATCATCTTGAGGTTCTTCTGCAACGCCACCACTTCGTTGTGCTGGTTGTCCTCGCGCTCGTTCAAGTAGACTATCACGTACACCACGATGAAATTCACTGCCGAATACCAGACCAACATGAACACGTCTTCGAGTTGCAGGACGCGAGTGGGTATCTCGGTATCTATCTTGGCCACTATTGGCAAGACCAATAGCGGCGGGACAATCGACAGTGGATTCGGAAACAGCAAGGCGAAGAAAATCGTGTAAAGAAGCTGCGTCGGCAACACGGGGCTTCTCAAGCCACCCGAGTAGGCAATCATGTACACCAGTATGATTAAATCGAAAGAAAGAGTGACGAAGGTCGCGGCCTTTCCCAGCCAACCCCGTTCGATCAACAGGTAGTTGCCGACGCTATAGGCAATGATCAGAAAGTACCAGATGAAGGCCGCCCGGCCCTCGGTCCCGAAATAACGCGACCAGCGGGGGATCGCCAGGATACCCAAACCGATCGCCAGGAAAGCCAGCCGGGCATAAAAAAGGGCCCGGGCACGAGTGATGAATTTGCGATGCCCCCAGCTCTCCCGGTCGACTGTTACAAGCGTTTTCAGTTTGCTTTTCCAGTCCACGGCCTCAACGTAACCTGTAGTTAATAAAACTGTCAAACCACCCCATATTCCAGGATAAGCGGGTGATGCCTGAGCCGTTGGCGACCACCCCCGTCGTGCTCGCAAAAGCTCCGCGCGCCGGGGGGCCCCCGCTCGCCACCACCGTGGTTGGCTTGCAACTTCTTCCGCCAAATGAATTGCTATTGCTCATCCGAGAATGTGGGAAACCACATTATCGCAGAGCCTTTTCGTTTTTTACCCGGTGTGCTAGAGTGAATATACCTTGGTTTTTGCCGGGAGGAATCCAATGAGACTGTCCCGCCGCTATGTCTTTCGTCTGGTGTGCGTCAATATCGTCCTGCTTGTCACCCTGGCTTGCGGCGGAACGACCTGTAGTTGCCTGACGCCTTTAGCTGCACCCGTGGCCGAGGAGGCCAGGATCTACGACGCCGTCCAGGCGCGCTTGACTCCCGACGCTTTTGGATTCATCGAAAACAACTTGACCGACATTATTAGTACCTTCATGCAGGGCGGCCTGACCTTCGACATGCCCCCTACCGACGCCTCGCAATCGTTCGGCTGGTGTCCCTTGTGCATCACCATCAACATCCACATCTGCGACAACGGCTGTACGCTGACCGCCGAGATCGTCGATGCCAATATGACCCGGGTGGCGCCCGACACGCTGGCCCTTGACGCCACCGTCAACCTGAGCGGAACAATCACAATCGACGGCACCTTCAACTGTGATATTCCTATCAGCGTCAGTAACAAACACGTTTTAGCCAACGTCCGCTTCTACACGGATATCATCGACCACCTGCTGTCCTTCGAGGTCAATGACGTCTCGATGTCCATTAGCGATAACGACTACGAGATAATCTGTGACTGGGGTTTCCTGAGCGATATCGGACTGGGCGGCGTGATCAACGATGTCGTCAACTGGATCGCAGGCCTTTTGACCGGGACTTTGAACAATCAGCTCAACAGCCAGGTCAACGATGCTCTGGATTCGGCCATCTCCGACGCCACTTGCCTGCCCTGCGACTACTACACCGGAGGTTGTCCGACGGGCTCGAGCTGCGACAATGGATATTGCAAGCAAGGCGGGGCCTGCCGGCTGGTACCGCTGGGCATGGCCGGCTCGGTGGATCTCGCAGCGCAACTGGGCGGACTGGGCGGGGCCGGCGGTCAGTCATTGAACCTTTTCCTGGCAGCAGGACAAGAGCGCGATCCGCTGCTCGATCCGTTGATCGTCGACGACGGCCTCGACATGCGCATGATCGGCGCGGTCGACACCACTCGCGACGAGTGCGTGCCGCAACCGGATCCTTTAGAGGTTCCATCAAACGCGTCGCCTCCCAGGCTGGCCTTCACGTCGACCGTTCCCGGTAGCGGAGATGCTTACATGGCCGGCATCGGGGTGTCGGACGCCTTTCTCGACTGGTTCATGTACAAGACATTCCTCTCGGGAGTGCTGTGCCTTTCACTCGGCACCGAGACGACGGATTTGCTGACCTCCTCAACCATTTCATTGATGGGACTAGCCTCACTGAACGACCTTACCGGCGGGCGCAACGTGCCGGTCAGACTCAAGCTGAAACCCGGGCACGTACCCTATATGGAGATCGGGGCCGGTACCTTCACTACCGACGCCGACGGCAACCGGGTAATCGATGAGCCTCTTCTGTATGTCTTCATGCCCGGAACGATGCTGGATTTCTATGTTCTCTTGGACGAGCACTGGACCCGCATTCTCACCTTCACTATAGATCTCTCGCTCGATCTGGGTCTCGACATGGACCAGGACAACATGATTGTCCCCATCTTCGGAGAGGACAGCATACACCTCGACAATGTGGTCGCCAGCAACTACGAGCTGCTGGCCGAAGACCCGCAGGCCCTGGAGAGCCTGATTCCCACGCTTATAGGTATGGCCTTGCCGATGCTGACCGGCGCCATTGCCCCGATCGAGATACCCCCGATCGAGGGATTCGCGCTCGAGATCAAAGGCATCAAGGGCGTCATGCCCCGGGCTGGAACGGACTATTTCGAATACCTCGGTCTGTACGCCAATTTGAGCATGGCTGCCGCCCCGCCTACCCCGGGGCGTGTCACCCTGGCCAGCATCGCCGAGGTTAAAGTTCCGTCTCTCGACCAGATGTCAATTTACCGGCCGGGAGGGCCGATCTACCCCGAGTTGCGTATCCAGGCGTCTACCGCCTCCGGCGATCCGGCCGAGTATTCGTTCAGCTTAGACGGCGGCTTCTGGAGCCCGTTCATGCAGGGGCCCACCCTGCGCGTGCGTGATCCGCGCCTGCTGCTTGCGGGCAAGCACGTGATCGAAGTGCGTGCGCGGACACCGGGCGCCTATCGCAGCCTTGACGCCACCCCGGTCAGGTTGTCGGTCGACGTTCAGCCGCGGTTTGCGCGGTACCCAAGGGTGCCGCGACCTTCAAATGTGATCCAGCCCGGCGACATGCATCGCGTAGATCATTCGCGGCAGCAGGCCGCTGGATTGCGCGCCGAGAACGAAGTCACTGAGTCACAAGATCAGACTAGCGCCACAGGTTGTGCATGCTCAACCAGCCGGGCACCATCGCTGGGCTGGCTGGCGTTTTTGATCCTGGGGCTAGCGCTCAGACGACGAGCGCCGAATAAGTCATAAACTAGATCTCTACATCATCAAAATCGGCCGCCACCTGGTGGACAAATTCCGTAAAACGCGGATAGGGCGCCAATAGGGTTATCTTCGAGCCGCGGTAGATCTCGCGCGCCTCGTCCAGGAAGGCCGCCACGGCCTCGGGGGCCGAAAGCGGCCCCGGATCGATACCGGGTAATTCCAGGGCCATGCTCTGGATGTCGGCCTTCTTGAGGGTCTCCAGCATGCGCCTGATGTTGCGCCTGAAGATCGTCAGATCCATGCCGTAGCGCTTGCCTTGCCCGAAAAGAAAAACCCACTTGCTGCCGATACGCCCGCAGGTGTCCATCATCAGGACGTCTCGCGCCTGGGCCTGGTACCAGTCCGATAGAAACAGCGAACTCACACGGCCGTTCAGGCGCCAGTCGCAAAAGCCGGCGGCACCCTTGAGAGGGTGTTCGTCCTTGAAAGGCATTAGTACTAAGGCGTCTACCTGCAGTTCGTCCAGTGCCGAAAGCCCCACTTGGGCGCAGCTAATTCCTACTACTTCTCTCATTTACCCTCGTCGCCCAACTTGTCGAGCACGCCGTTGATGAAAGCTCTCGAGTCCTCGGTCCCGTATCTCTTGGCAATCTCGATAGCTTCGTTCAACGTGACTCGTCTGGGAATATCCTTGACGAAGAAAATCTCGTAAGCCGCCATTCTCAGTATGTTGCGGTCGACACAAGCCATGCGGCTGATTCTCCAATGAATGCTGATCGACTTGATTGCCTCGTCGATTCGCTCGATATTTGCCATCGTGCCTCTTACAAGTCGATCTGCAAATTCGCGACCTTCCTGCAGAGGCTCAAAATCCTCCCAGTAACGCCCTATTACCCAGTCGACAGGCTCTCCGCCCACCTCGCAGGCGTAAAGCATCTTCAGGGCGCTTTCCCTGGCTCTCCTGCGAATGCCCATTGCGTAGTGACTAACCGTTCCGCAGAATTCAGGATTTCTTCTTCCCCATCTGCCGATAAAGCGAAGCCATCTCGATCGCCGCGATGGCCGCCTCGAATCCCTTGTTGCCCATTTTCGAACCGCCCCGTTCAATGGCCTGCTCGAGGCTGTCGGCCGTGATCACGCCCATTCCGATGGCCGCCGAGTACTCGATACTCACCGCAGCCACACCCTTGAAAACCTCGGCCGAGATGAGATCGAAGTGATGAGTTCCTCCGCGGATTAAAGCGCCCAGGCAAACGATGGCATCGAAACCGGAACCGGCGGCCAGCTTGCGGATCACAGCGGGCAGTTCGAATGCCCCGGGTACCCGAAAGACTGCGATATCACCGTCCCGGACTCCGTGGCGACCGAGCGCGTCGAGGGCTCCCTCGAGCAGGCGCTCGCTGATGAAATTGTTGAAGCGGCTGACTACAACCGCCACCTTGAGTCCTTTTCCTTCAAACTGGCCCTCGTAGATCTTCGGCATCACTCACCTCCGGTCATTGCCGGCCGGACCCGCTTTCGTCCAGCTTGGTCAGAACGTGTCCCATCTTGGTCTTCTTGGTGCGCAGGTAACCGATGTTCGTCCGGTTGGGTGTGATCTCGATTGGTACCCGCTCGACAACCTGCAATCCATAGCCTTCCAGCCCGATGATTTTCTTGGGATTGTTTGTCAACAAGCGCATCTTGCGCACGCCCACGTCGCGCAGGATCTGAGCGCCGATACCGTAGTCCCTGAGATCCGACTTGAAGCCCAGCCGATGGTTGGCCTCGACCGTGTCGCAACCATCGTCTTGCAAATTATAGGCCTTCAACTTGTTTACGATGCCGATGCCGCGGCCTTCCTGGCGCAGGTAAAGAACCACTCCCGCACCCTCGCGCTCGATCATGGCCAACGCCCCGGCCAGTTGGCTTCCGCAATCGCACCTGAGCGAACCAAAGACGTCACCGGTCAGACACTCGGAGTGAACCCTGACCAGCACCGGCTTGGCGGGGTCGATCTCCCCCTTGACGATTGCCAGGTGCGTGTGGGGATCGACGTCATTTTCGTAAGCAATGGCCGTAAAAGGACCGCCATAACGAGTCGGCAGGCGGGCCTCGACCACCCGGCGCACCAGCGTGTCGTTGCGCAGCCGGTACTCGATCAGATCGGCGATCGAGACTATCGACAAAGAGTGGGTTCTCGAAAATACTTCCAGATCCGGCATACGCGACATCGAGCCGTCATCGTTCATGATCTCGCAAATCACGCCGGCCGGCTTCAACCCGGCGAGTCTGGCCAGATCTACCGAGCCCTCCGTCTGCCCGGTTCGCACCAGCACGCCGCCGCGCCGTGCCCGCAACGGAAAGACGTGGCCGGGACTGACCAGGTCGTCAGCCCGCGCATCATCGGCCACCGCGGCGGCGATGGTCGTCGCCCGATCGTGGGCCGAGATGCCGGTGGTTACTCCCCGGCGGGCCTCGATCGACACGGTGAAGGCTGTTCCAAACTGGGATTCGTTCTGCTGCTGATCGACCATCATCGGAAGCCGCAACTGCCTTATACGCTCGTCGGTCAGAGCAAGGCAGACCAGTCCCCGGCCATACCTGGCCATGAAGTTGATCGCCTCGGGCGTAGCCAACTCCGCCGCCATGCACAGGTCGCCTTCATTTTCCCTGTCGGCATCGTCGACCAATATGACCATCTTGCCGGTCCGGATCTCCTCAATAGCCTTCTCGACCCTGCCGACAATCTCTGTTTTCTTGTTCGAGTTATCCATTGCTTGCGAAACTATCTCACAGCGCGGCTGAGCCGCAACCTAAATATGCAGGCCGCGCAGTTAATACAACTATAAGAAGCCATGACGTTTGAGGAAATCCTCGTCGATTGAAGCCCCACCCGATGCGCCGCTGAAATGTCTGACGTACTTGCCCAGGATATCAGCCTCGATGTTCACCCGGTCACCCGCACGCCGGGCGCCGAGCAGTGTCTTTTCGAGAGTATGGGGCACGAGTGTCACCTGGAAACGCTTCCCTCGTGGCTGGTTGACCGTCAGGCTGACCCCGTCTATTGCCACCGAACCCTTGGAAACCAGGTAGGCCGCAGCCAGGCTGGGGGCCAGAATCTCGAGGTCGACGTTTGGCCCGCTTTGCGATCGCCTGGTCACCTCGCCCACTCCATCCACGTGACCGGTCACCAGATGCCCTCCCAGCCGACCGCCGAATGACAGCGCGCGCTCCAGGTGCGCCCCGTCTCCGGGCCCAAGGCGGCTCAGGGTAGTTGCCGAGTGAGTCTCATGGCTGACATCGAAAGATAGAACGTCTCCCTTTTGTCCTGCGACCGTCAGGCAGACACCGTTTACGGCTATCGAATCTCCCAGTCGGATGCTCTGGCTGTCGAGCCCGGTACGAACAATCAGAGCAAGAGCCTGCGCTTCCCGCTCAATGGAGACGATCGTGCCGAGGTCTTCGACTATTCCAGTGAACATATCCGGCCTTTCTCAGCGCGGCCATTCGAGCTTGCCGCTGCAACACATGTCGGGCCCAAGCTTCTTCCAACTCGGCGAATCTATCCGAGGTGCCTTTGCCACCCGGGTCGGCCCGGCCATGGATAACAGGGGAACACCGGCGGAACCCAGTATACGACCTGTTACGATGACTTCCAGCCGATCCACCAGCCGATTTGAGAAAAAACTGCCCATGACCTCGGAGCCGCCCTCGACCAGCAGGCGAAAAACTCCTCGGGCCAGCAGATCGGCAAGCACTCGCCGAAGCGACAATCGGCCTCTGCGTTCCGCGACCCGCACTACACTGGCGCCTGCTTCAATCAAGTGTTGCTCGGCCCTGAGAGGTGCCTTATTTGATGTGTAAACTATCACTGGCGCATACCTTTTGAGCTTGAAGATTCGGGCTCGTGGAGAGAGAGCCAGTCGCGCATCGAGAACCGCCACGGCCGGATTGCGTCCCGGCACATGGCGCACGTCGAGGCGCGGGTCATCGACTTTAACCGTTCGCGCCCCGACCAGTACGGCCCCTGCGTGTGAGCGCAACCGGTGGGCATAAGTTCGGGCCGGCTCAGATGAGATCCAACGTGAATCCCCCGAGCGAGTCGCGATGCGCCCGTCCAGGCTCGAAGCAGCCTTTAAAATGACAAAGGGACGCAGGCCTTTGATGAAAACATTGTAGACTTCGTTCAACTCGCGACACTCGCGTTCGAGGATCCCGACCTCGACGTCTATTCCAGCCCGCCGCAGGACTGCAATACCGCGGCCTCTTTCGGCGGGATTGGGATCCTGAGTTCCCACGAAAACGCGCCTGATACCGGCCGCTAGAATGCGCTCGGTACACGGGCCGGTGCGGCCGGTACGATGACAAGGTTCGAGGGTCACGAAGAGATCTCCGCCGCGGGCCGAACCCGCGGCCCGGTCGAGGGCTACGACCTCGGCATGGGCCAGGCCGGCTCGTCGATGGTAGCCCTCGCCGACTACCCTTCCCCGCTTCAGCACAAGCGCCCCGACCATGGGATTCGGCCAGGTACGTTCTCTTGCACGGCGTGCAAGCTGCAGAGCCCGGCGCATGAAACCTTCGGCGCTGCGGTCAGGAAGTCTTGCCGTTTTTCCACTCCCTCTCACCGCTCTCCTCGTTTGTTGTCGCGGCGATTGTCCTCGCTGATCATATCCTGCAGTTCGGACATGAACTCCTTGAGATCCTTGAAAGAGCGGTAGACGCTGGCGAAGCGAACGTAGGCGACGTCATCGAGGTCATGCAGGTAATCCATGACCCGGCCGCCGATTTCCACACTGGAAATCTCCCGCTCGCCCTGTTCTTGCATTTTGTGTTCCAGTTCATCGCAGTAGCGCTCGATCTCGTCGACGCTGATCTTGCGCTTCTGGCAGGCCTTGATGATTCCAGCTTTGAGTTTTTCGCGATCAAACTGCTCGCGGCGCCCGTCTTTCTTAACCACCATCGGGATGGTGGTTTCCACTCTCTCGTATGTCGTGAAACGCCGGCTGCAATCGTCGCACTCGCGTCGTCGACGAATGGCGTGGCCGTCCTTGCTGAGACGCGAGTCAATCACCCGGTTATCGAGTTGTCCGCAGAACGGGCACTTCACGAAGCACCTCCCAAGCCGGATTCGTCCTCGGCTTCACCCAGGCAAATCAGATCGAGGCCGGCCTCGCGCGCCATCGACACGGCCAGCTGATCATCATAATGTCCCTCGAAGAAAACTTTCTCGATGCCCGCGTTGATGATCATCTTGGTGCAGATCAAGCACGGGCTGAAGGTACAGTACAATATTCCTTTACGGATGCTCACCCCGTGATAGGCGGCCTGGATTATCGCGTTCTGCTCGGCGTGCAGTCCGCGGCATAGTTCGTGCCGCTGTCCGGATGGCACCGCCATTCGCTCCCTCAGGCAGCCCGTCTCTGTGCAATGGGTCACGCCGGTGGGCGCTCCGTTGTAACCGGTGGCCAAGATCATCCTGTCCTTGACGATCACCGCCCCGACCCTGCGCCGCAGGCAAGTCGAGCGGCGTTCCGCCAACCTGGCGAACTCCATGAAATATTCGTTCCAGCCGGGCCTGGTGTCCAAAATTCATCCTTCTTTGTCGGCGCAGGAATCGATCTTTTCGATTCGTTGCTGGTGGCGCCCGCCTTCGAAGCGCCCCTCGAGAAATGCTCGTGTGATGTCCTCTGCCTCACCCAGTCCCAGCACCCTGCCACCCAGGCACAGGACGTTGGCGTCGTTATGGGCGCGCGCCATGCGGGCGGTGTAAGTCGAGGTGCATACGGCCGCGCGGATACCCGAGTGACGGTTGGCGGCCATGGACATTCCGATCCCGGTCCCGCATACCAGTATTCCGCACCAGTAGCGGCCGGCAGCTACGCCCTTGGCCAGCCGCGAGGCAAAGTCCGGATAATCGACCGAATCGGGTGAATTAGTGCCCAAGTCCTCGATCCGGTATCCCAGGCCGGTAAGCAAGCTGAGCAAATACTCCTTGAGTGCCAGTCCCCCGTGGTCACAGGCAATCGCCATTTCGCGCTCGGGCTGATTCAATGTGATCATGTCACTTCTCCCTGCGGCAATCTCTCTTTCAGCAAGGCAACGATGTCGGCCACCGTGGATATCTTCTCTTCGAGATCTTCATCGGGCAGATCATCGAGCTCGAGCGAAAAGCTCTCCTCAATATCCATCAGAATCGTGTAACGGTCCAGTGACGTGGCGCCCAGGTCGTCCTTCAGGCTGGCCTCCGGGCGCACGCTCTGGGGAGCGATGTTCAAGACACCGCCGATGACCTGCTTGACTTTCTCCTCGATCGTCATGATTGATGCACCTCCTCAAGCCGATTAGCGAGCCTGGAGACGGAATCCGTGCCGGCCAGGCAGTAACACTCTGCCGATCTCTGTATACTACGGGTCAGGCCGGTGAGCACACCGCCCGGGCCCAACTCAATAAACAAATCTACACCGCTCTCGATCGCCCAACGCATGCAATCAACCCAGCGTACCGGGCTGATGATCTGCTCGGCCAGACAGCGGCGGACGCTGCCCGCCTCGCCGTGGGGAGCACCGGTAACGTTTGACAACACCGGGCAGCGCATTGTGTAGAACTCGATTCCAGAAAGCACTTCGGCCAGCTGATCCGCCGCCGGCCGCATCAGCGAACTATGAAACGCCCCGGACACTACCAGCCTGATGACCGCCCGCGCTCCGGCCTTGATCAACAATGGTTCGGCTCGCTCGATGGCCGAAAGATGACCAGAGATAACGATCTGGTTGGGTGCGTTGATGTTTGCCACTTGCAAGACTTCTTCGCCTGCGACCTCGTCGCATACCTCTTCTATCTTTTCGCGCTCGAGCGATAAAACAGCGGACATTCCACCGATGCCCGCGGGACATGCCTCGCTCATGAACGCGGCACGTTGGCTGACGCAGCTGAGGGCATCCGGGAAGCTCACGCCTCCGGCAGCCACCAGGGCCGAGTACTCGCCAAGCGAATGGCCCAGGCAGGCCGCAGGCATCTGGGGAAGCTCTTCTTTCAGGACCTGCAATAAGGCTGTCGACAAAGTCAGCATGGCTGGTTGCAGCCTGGCCGTCAGAGTAATCTCTTCCCCTGGACCGTTATTGAACAGGTCGACAAGCGACCAGCCCAGGACGTCAGCGGCCTGTTCAAAGACTCTTCTGGCGGTACTACTGGCGGCGAGCAGATCGCGTCCGGCAAGCATGAGCTTCGAGCCCTGCCCGGGAAAAAGGTAGGCCACCCGGCAGCCGGACCTGTGTGGCCGGGTGACGAGGCTCGCATTCATGCCGGTTTATCCCGGTTGCATCAGTCGGACACCTTAACGACTTCGCGCCCCTTGTAATAGCCGCACTTCGGGCAGATGCGATGCGGCATCATCGGTTCTGCACACTGGGGGCAATCGATCACGTTGGGTGCATCCAGTTTCCAGTGCGCTCGCCTGGTGTCGCGCCTGGCCTTCGACTTTCGCTTCTTTGGAACCGCCATGATTTTCTCCGTCTCCTGTAGCCGGCGCCCCGGGACGCCTGGCTCAGTTTTTCGAAATTGACTTCAATACGATCAAGCGGGGATCTACCTCACCCCGTTCACAACCACATTCTCGCTGGTTGAGATTCGCTCCGCAAACAGGGCACAAGCCTCGGCAATCTTCCGAACAACGCGGGTACATCGGCAAGGCCAGAAGGATCTGCTCACGCAGGATCTCGCCCAGGTCGATGAAGTCGCCCTCGAAGAAGAATTCGCCAAGGTCGTCTTCGGTGAGCTCCAGATCCTGGGCAACGGCCCTGCTGGCCGCCGGCGCGGGCCTGAGCGTCACCGAGAACCCGACCGTGACCCGTAAAGCGAAATCATTCAGGCAGTTCGAGCAGTCGGCGGTCAAGTCAAGCCCGAAGTCCGATTGCAGCAGCACGTCGACACCCACTCGCCGAGCCTGGATTGTGATTTCGCACTCGCCGCCGGGTCGGAAACTCACCGAACCCGACCCGGACAGGACGTCCTCCAGCCAAGCCTGAGTGAGCTGCCTGCTCACCTGGCAGCCTTCGGGCACAATCTCTCTCAACCACAGCTTCAAGCGAACTCCCTGTCTTGCTGGCCAAAATACCGGGCAAGTATAAGGAGAACAGTTATTTTGTCAACCCCGGCAAGAAACGTGTGCTCTTTAGCGCATGCGCCCAGGGTCACCTTGACAGCCCTCCCGCTTGGGGATAGAAACAGTAAATGCTGTTTACCAAGCTCATCTGCGTGGCTTGCATCGCGCAATCCGTCTGGTTTGGTGTGCCGGTTTCGGCCGGGAGCGCGGACAGGATCATCGCCAGGGCCCCGACTGCCGCCGGGCTTGTCGACCAGGGCGTGCGCGGCTACCTCGAGGGCCGCTATGAGCAGGCCAGAGAAATGCTGGTAAAGGCTCTCTCAAGCAAGACCCTCGACGACAACCGGCGCATGGGGGCGCTTTACTACCTGGCCTGCTGCAACATCGCCTTAGACGACCTCCCGGCGGCCAAGCGCGTTTTTGCAAAGCTACTAAAATTGCGGGCCGACTACCAGCTGCCCACGGGCACGGCCCCCAAGATCGTCCGCGTCTTCGAACAAGTAAAAGCTAAGCTGGCCGCCCGGACATCGCCCAGAATCAATAAACACCCGCAGCCCGGAGAAATAAAGCCGCTGAATCCGGCGATCGAGCCCCCCGTGTCAGCGCCTCCGGAAAAGAAACCGCCCGAGAAGGATCACGGCTCGACCTGGTGGATCTGGGTGCTGGTGGGAGGTGTCGTGGCGGGCGTGGCCGTCGGCCTCGGCGTCGGGCTCTCGGCGGGGGGTTCCGACAGGGGCCGGGCGATCGTAAACATACAGGTGATCGAATGAATCCCAATCGAGCGCTTATGTTGCTGTTAGTACCAGTCCTTTTCCTGTTTGCTACGGGCTGCGGCGAACAGCCGCAGACCGCAACGGTTTCTGCCGGGTTGCTGGTTCCCAGGGGGCTTGCCGATGATCTTTCCAGCATCACGGTCTATTTGTTTGAAACTCACGCCGACAGGCCGCACTGCGACGAGTTGGAAAATACGGTCACATTTCCGGATTACGATGGCCAGGAGTATAAGAAGGTTACGATAGACTTCAAAAACGTGCAGATTGCAGTGATCGACAACATCCCCGACAAGGCTAACGTCTGGCGTTTTTATGCCCGGGGACTCGACGAAACGGACATGTTGATCGCCCAGGGATGCAGCATTGGTCTTTACAGGATTGAGGCGGGCAAGGAACTCCAACTATCTCTGGAAATATCGGCAGTTCAGTAAAGGCTCAGGATCTATCGGCGTGCTCGTCGATGTATTCCTGGATCAAGCGTTCCTCCACTGCATCCAGGTCGACGAACTTGATGCCTGCCCCGAGATCGGCCGGGTTGTCGGGCACGTTGACCACTTCCCCGGTTGTCTCGACCACACCTTCCTTGCCGGGCAACTCGAACTTCAGCTTCACCCGCGTACCCACCGGATGGGGAATGGTGCGTTCGAAGTAGATCCCTCCCAGCGACAGGTTGCCCGTCTGCTGGAAATAGAGATCTTCTCCCTTGGTTTCCTCGACCCAGATGGAGATAGGCACCCGGACACTGCGACGCCGTTCTCTCTCTCGTCGCTCGGCTTCCCGATCTTCCCTCTCATCCTGCCGGCCCTGTCTTCGGTCTCTCTTCACCATGAATAGCTCCAGCAATTGCAAAAAAATAAAGTCAAAACGCGCACCCCGGTAACAACCTCGGGTCACACCCCGCAGGTGTGCGACCACGAGTTTGTAAACCGGAGTACAGCTTATGGCTCATGCAGCAACCTCATTTCCTAAAGCTGCCGAGTCGCAATCTAGTCAGCACGCGCGATACAGGATTCGAACCTGTGGCCTTTGGCTCCGGAGGCCAACGCTCTATCCAACTGAGCTAATCGCGCATCGAAGAAGCATGATAACAAACTGAAAAAGCGATGCAAGAGAAAACGCGGGACTACTGCATCAAGGCTCTTTCCATAGCAATTTCCGGGACGGCTCGCTGCTGCTCGAATTCCACGAAGCGCACTCCCATCCCGACCATCACTCGACGACGGGCCCCGGCCGCGGTTTGATCCAGGAAACAAAGGTGTACCACTTCGCCGACGACGGTCATCTCGGCATCGCCGACCATCGGTGAAAAGGTGATTCTCATTCGACTGCCAAGCGGATACGGGTCCGGAGTCTCGATGAACACACCGCCTTCAGATATGTTACGCGCGATCCCGAACGAGGTGCCCCAGGCACCACAAATATAAACAGCAAAAACCTTGTCAAACCTTTGCTCCTGCCTGCGATCATTATCGGAATTCACACGCCGCCTCCTTGCAAAGGTGTGTTGCATAACTACATAATACTACATGTAGGATAAAGTAGTCAAGAATCTTACCGGCACCAGATTGACAGCAGGCACCCGCACCTGTATACAGAAATCTGGTCCTGCTTCTTGAAAGGCTGTCCCCATGGCCAGAAAGCGCCTCGGCGAGATCCTGATGGAGGATGGTCTAATCGACGAAGAAGACCTGTCGGAGGCTCTCGAGTACAAGGAAAAGTCCGGCTACCGTTTGGGCACCTCGCTGGTGGCTCTCAGGATCATCGCCGAGTGGCAACTGACCGAAGCGCTCGGCAAGGCACTCAACCTTCCGGTAGCCGATCTGGGCGGCATGCAACCGAGCCGCGATGCACTGGCTAGAATCCCCGCCCGCCTGGCAGAACGCTTCGACCTGATCCCGCTGCACCTCGAGGGCAAGGGCAAGAATCAGCAACTGTTGATCGCCATGAGTGATCCCCTCAACCGATCTGTCATCAGGCGAATGCAGGATGTCGCCGGCTGCACTATTAGGCCGGCGCTGGCCGGGCTGTCGGTCATTCAACGAGCCATCCGTGAGAACTATCACGGCAGCGGAAAGAGCAAGACATTCAAGGACGCCGAGAAAATTCGTGCCTCGCGCGGCAAGAAGAGCAGGCGCAGATCGGGTGTGCGCCTTGCGGCGCCCGACAGGCACTCCACCATGTCGCGCCTGACCGAAGAGATCAAGGCCATGCAAGCTCCCGAGAGCGCGCCGCTCCCACTTCCCACCGGCATGGATCTTGGAGACTACTTGCTGGGGTTGGAAGTCAAGCTGCGCTCACTTTTGCACCTGATGTTGAAAAAAGGACTCATTTCGGAACACGAATACGTAAAAACTCTCAAGCACTTCCTCAATGAAAAAAACAAGCCTTGATGCCCGTCGCATTTTCAGCCTATACTTCACCTAGATGGTACCCGTCCCAAGACTCCCTTTTTCTCAGACGGGCACCACGAAATTATTGTTTTTATGGTGTTCGATCGGTTTTGTGATGGGCTCAAGAAGGATTGCAATTTCCCCGGGGCCCCAATGAATGCGCGATGCAAGAAAGCGACCGTCGGCCTCGTGAGCTTGTTACTGGTGCTGGCCGTATTTCCCGATGCCAGAGCCCGCAAGCCGCGTAACGGTAGACTTGTCATAGAGTCGATGACGGACGGCGCCCGGGTTTACATCGACGGTAAATACAAGGGCAAGACACCCATCAAGAAACCCATCAGCCTCAGGCCAGGCAAGCACAAGCTCAAGTCCACCAAAACCGGCTACAGTACGCTGGAATTGACTTTCAAGATCCGTAGCCGCAGAAAAACCAACGTCGAGGTCGACTTGCTTCCGTTTTCAGGGCTGGTCAAGTTCACCTGCAACGTCAAACAGGCGGAGGTTTACGTCGACAACAAGATGCTGGGACACACTCCCCTGATTCGCGACGTTGTAGTTGGCAAACGCAAGGTGATGATCGTCAAGGACGGCTACAACGACTTCGTCACGGACATTACCGTTCGGCCGGGAGAGAAACATTTCGTCGAAGGCGTACTGACTCCTTTTCGCGATCTGTCTCCCGAGGTCATGGCGGTCGCCGCCGAGGAAAAGCAAAAAGCTATTCAAGCCGAAAAAGATCGAAAACTGCAGGCGGATCTGGCGAACATCTCGAAGACCGAGACCATACAGCCCGCCGCGCCCTGGTACACCGATTGGTATAAGCAGTGGTGGGTGTGGGCGATTGCAGGCGCCGTTGTCGTGACGGCCGTGAGCGTTCCCGTGGCGCTCACTTCGGGAGGTGTGCAGCCGGGCCTCCACGATCATACCCCCGCTATAGATCCTGTTCAGCTCAGATAATCTCAGATGCCCTTGCGCGATCTGAACGCCAACCAGTACATGGCGGTTCCCAACAGATAGGCCGCGACGGCACTAACCTGTGTAATCGTGTATCCCATGTTCATGGATACGGCCACTGCCATTACCGAACCCAATACGCTGGCGGCTCCGTTTACTCCCCAGGCCCATGGTATGATCTCGGGAGCGTGCAGCGAAAGAACCTTGATGCCCAAGGGCATCATCCTGCCCATCAGCAAACCAGGAATGGCGATTGTGATCGCGGCCAGCGAGATCCGGGCGAAAAGCGGCAACCCGACCAGCGCCTTGAAAAGGTGTCCCAGTCCGAGAGCGTAGACGACTACGACTAAAGACAGCAAAGATACGCTTGGCCACAGGTTTTGTAACGCCTCCTTCTCGCCGATCTTGCGAGTGAGAAAACTCCCTGTGCCGCTTGAGAGCAACAGTACGAAAAGTACAACGCCAAGCGCGTAAATGGGATGACCCAGGAACAGAACGAAGTGCTGCATCCAGGCCATCTCGAGGGCAATGAAACCTATGCCGATGGCGGCGAAGAACAGAAGCGCTAAAACCTTGCTCCCCCGGGATCCTTTGAGATCCGCTCTCCTGAAGGCAAGCAGTGGCACAATGATGAACAGCAAGACCGCAAAAACAACAATCACCAGCAAGCCGGCCAGCAACTGGACGCCGATATCGTTCTTCTCTTGCGCTGAACCGAAAAGCCTTGCAAAAAAGTCGCGCGGTCTGGTGGTGTAAAAGAAGAAAGGCCGGTCGTCGGTCGGCGGTGAGATATCCAACGGGTTGCTGTCCCAGACAGATTCAGGTTTTGGACTTCTGATGATTCTTCCCATCAGATCAACCCGATCCCGCGGTCTGTCGGGATCGTATAGCACCCTCAGGTGATCTCTCGAGCAACTCGAACGCAGCAGTTCCAGTTCGTCCGAAGTATAAGGCGTCTTTTTCAGCAGAAAGCTCGCCATGCGCGCATCCGCGGCCACGAAGAAGTGTCGAGAGCAGTCGCTGACCCCCCGGCGTCGAAGCGCCGCGACACCCAGCCCAACCAGACGCACGAACTCGCGTGGCGGGCTGCGCAACCAGCGAGTCATGCTTAGTATCCCCCTGTCCTCGAGGTGCTCGATAAAGTCCTCGAAGGCCTCAATCGTGTAAAGAGTATTTTCCGAAAGGGTAAAGGCCCCGGCGTTGGTAGCCGCCCAGGTATCGACTAGCGTAGCCTGGATGGAGGCATATTTTAGTCCGCTACTGCGCACGAAGCTGCGTCCCTCGCCAACTACGATCTTCACTCCCGGACTTTTGTACAAATCTCCCGAGTAAGAGGCGAAGCGATCCTGCATGACGTCCCTGGCGATGATCCCGTTCAGTTCCACCCCGATGACCTGTTTGACGCCTCTCTGCAAAGCGGCAATCACGTCGGCGCCACCGCCCGGCCCGATGATCAACGCCGGACCCCCATTCGCAAGCGCATATACGAGCGCCGCCAACCTGGTCTCTGAGAAACGCATGTTCGCAGTAGCCCCGGCCCGATAGGCGCTGGCCGAAAAAATGCGCGTGGCGGCATCGGAGTCGATGTTCATCCACATGAAATCCTCGGGTGTCTTCGACACCGTTACTCGTGAGAACGAGTTCCAGCGAGAATAGACCACACTGCTTTCGTCAATTGCCTTTACCGACGGCACCCGGAACAATTCTAACCCGACATCAGTTCCAACCAGCGCCCAAGAGCAAGCGGCCAAGAAGGCAACGATCCAGAAGCGCCGCCTACCCCAGTAAAACAATGCCCCGGCCGTTGTGCCAACGGCGGCGGCCGAAAGAAAAGCGGCCGGGCCGCCCAGCAGATTCAAGGCTGGAATGGTCAGCAAGCAGCCCAGGGCCGCCCCGCTCAGATCGTAAAAATATACGCGACTGACATGCTTTTGAAGCAAGGTAACGGCCAACGACAGGCACATGCCGCTGAAGAAAAACGGCAAGGCACCTGCAAGATAGAGGCTGCTGAGATCAAGAAGCGATCCCCAGCCAAATCGCGGCGGCGGCTTCTTGGTCAGCACCACCCAGAGCGAAAAAATGGCGCTAAAACCAAACAACACGGCGTAAATGGTCAGGTGACGTGCAAGCTTGTCTGATTGGAAAGAAGTTCTGCGAACGTAGAGCACGACCCCCGCCGTTCCAATACCGAACAGGGCCAGACTGACCGCCAGGAAAGCGAAATGATAAAAAAGAGTTACAGAGAAGATGCGCGTCAGCACTAACTCGAGCATCAGGCTGGCACAGCTTACCAGGGCCACACCCACGAGCAGGCCGCGGCCCGGTTTCGTGCCGACATCGCCAGGGGCCGGCAGCATCATTTATCCTCGTTTGGCACTTCAGGACGTCTTACACCGTACAATTCGCTGACTGCAACCTGGTGGGCCCTTGAGCAGTAAAGCGGCTGGGCATGGCCTATCTTGCGGATGAAGTGGTTGTTAGCCTCGGGATAAGGCAGGATGGCGTTGGTCGGCGGCCAGATCATAGGGTCGAGAGCATAGAATACCGATGAGAACTCGATGTTCCCGGGCAACGGCCTCGAGTTCAATTCCCTCAGGAAGTCGCTGCCGGGTAATAGTTGCAATCCGCTTTCGCCGGTAACCTTGCGGATATATGGCACCAGGCCTGCGAGTCTCAGCACTCCTCTGTGAGGTATGGCGGCCAGGGCGGCCCAGGTACCCTGATGAGGCGAGGAGAGAAACAGGCATTTACGGATGGGCAAATCGGCGCCCATGCCGTGTTGAACCATGGCCCGGATGATGATTCCTCCCTGGGAATGACCCACCAGGTAGATTTCTTCCGCCCTGGTATGGCTGTATACCTCTCGCACAACCGCCTCGAGTTGTGCAGAAGTGAGAGTTAGATCCTGGCTGTAAGGGAAATCACCCCAGATGTAGGTGAAGGTGTCGAACACCTGGTTGCCAAGCTGGCGCTCGAGACGATAGAAGCTCAGCGGGCTTTGCATGTAGCCGGTTACCAGTACCACCAACCTGCGCTGGCCCTCGTACTGGGAAAGTCGTTTCGTCTGGTAGTCGTCGTCGTAGAGCAGGCTGCCCGATACGCTGAGCGAGGTGTCGAACACGTTCTTGCCGACAAAGTAGACTTCCTCGATCGCGCTGAGACCCAGCATGACCGACTCCCGGAAGCGCTCAGGGGGCAGCAGGTTCTCGTTGAACTTTCTTACTCGTTTGATTATCTGTTTTGGCAGCTCTTCGAGTGTGTTCAATTGTTCGTTCCCGATCCCCAAGCCGACCTGCGCCTTCGTCGCCGGGCGACAAAGGGCAGCACCCACATCAGTAACAAGGCGCCCGTCATTCCCGCCGTGGCGCAGCATTGGTCATCGTCGCTATCAGTCTTGCCGTCGCAGTCGTTGTCCAGGTGATCTCCGCAGTTTCCGTTGCGCTCACGCTCTTCTTCCACGGCGGCGGCGTCGCAGGCGACCAGACTCCCGCCCTGACAATACACGTGACCCGGATGGCACTGGTTTGCACACTCTTCCACGTAGCCGTCGCAATCCGTGGCACTACAATCGGACAGCCCGTCACAATCGTTATCGAGCCCGTCTAAGCAGTTGCCGGAGGCAACACCTTCCGGACCGACGGCCGGCAGGCACTCCGCCCAGGCACCCGCCTGGCAGATCTGCTGTCCGGCCAGGCAATCGTTCTGGCAGGAACGAACGGCGCCCTCGCAGTCCGGCGGCCCGCAGTCGGTCAATCCGTCGCAGTCATTGTCCAGCCCATCGCCGCAACTCTCGCCGGAAAAATCCGACCCGTACTCGGTGGCGTCGCACAAATTCCAGACGCCGCCTGCACACTTGGCCAAATCATGAAAGTGTTCGCCCGCACACACACCGATGTTTATCTCGCAAGGCGTAGTCACCAGATCGGGATCGTCCGCGTCGATCTGGCCGTCGCAGTCGTTGTCGAAAGTGTCGCATACTTCAGGCTGCGGTTGAGGGCAGCCGTCCCAAGTGTCCGCACCGATGCAGGTCTCGGAGCCGATCGAACACCAGCCGAAATGTGCCTGACTGCAGGGACGCGACATGCCGTCGGTAACACCGTTGCAATCGTTGTCCAGTCCGTCGCAGGATGTCTCGGGCGGCTGTTCGTATTGCGGGCCGTAGTCGCAAGCAGACCATTCGTCATCGACGCAAGTGCTTTGCGCGCCCAGGCAGACGCCCGCCTGCAGGGGGCAATTTTTGGTGCTGCCTGACGTGCAGCCCGTGCAGCCCTCGTCCACCGAGCCGTCGCAGTCTTCGTCGACGCCCGCCGGATCACAAATTTCATCTCCAGGCTGAGGGCAGCCGCTGAATTCACCACCCGAGCAGGTTTCCGTGCCCTGGGCGCATGAGCCGAAATGTGTCTCCGAGCAACTGCGGTCCATGCCGTCGGTGGTGCCGTCACAATCGTTATCCAGGTTATCACAGCGGGTCTCTGTGGCTTCGTAGTCCGCGCCGTAGTCAACAGGATCGCAGATCTCCTTGAACCCTTGTTCACCTAGACAAGGGCGCGTCGCATTGGCGCAGACGCCCTGGGTATTCGCACACGGCGGTCCGGAAATGCTCTCATCCGTCAGGCCGTCGCAATCGTTATCCAACCCGTCACACAGGGTCTCCTCGACCTCATAGTCGGCGTTGTGAGCGCTGAAATCTCCCGGCCGGCATGCAAGCCATACGCCGTCACTGCACAGGCTCGCGTCCCTGGCAGCCCCTTTGCATACGCCGTCTTGTTTGTCACAGGCCGTAACCCTCAGGTCGCCATCCTCGGAGTCGGTCTTTCCGTCACAGTCGTTGTCGACTCCATCACACAGTTCTACGGCATCGAGATAAACGTGATTATTCGAATCGTCGCAGTCATCTCCGCCACAGGCTACAGCCAGGTGACCGTCGCCGTCCTTGTCCGGGTTTTGACAGTCGGGACCACTGTCTGAATCCTGGTCGTATCCGTCGAGTCCGCCGTCGTCTTGTCCCTTGTCTCCCCCGTCGTCAGCAGTCGCCGGTTCACCATCATGGCTCGCCCCGCTCCGGCAACGGCTCAAATCTCCCTCGGTCACGCAGTCGTATCCCTGCGGACACCCGCTCTCGGCGTCGCACAAGGCGCCCTCGTAGACCGGATCGTAGCTGCAACCCGCGACTAGCCACAGGCAGGCAAGCACGAACAGATGAAATGCCCTCTTTTCGATCATGACCTCGCTCGAATGTCTATTCTGGCACAACTGGTGATTCGTATCAACCGGGTGGCTCCTTTGACTCCTGCCTTCGGGAAAAGCTTCTCCTGACCAGCATGCGAACCACGACTCCCAGCACGCTGCCGATCACCAATCCGTAGAGGCCCGGAATCATTCCCTCGGGTCCCTGGCCACCGCCCCCGACCAGATACCCGATGCCCAGCCCCAGGATTCCCAAGACGCTCATCCATGGCACGTAGTTTGGGTTAAATGCCATCTGCCACCTCCTGAATACAGCACAACATCATCCGAGCCGATTGTCCATAGCGATGGATTGACCTTCTTCGCTCTGCTATGATCTTACCGGTGAGCGCTCTAGCACAAATACCTACCAGCACGATTGTTACCGTACTGACCACGGTGGCCGGCTACCTGATCGCTTTTGCCCTGATCGGGCGGATCGTCGACGAGCGCAAGGAGGCCGGCGCCACCCTGGCCTGGATTCTGACGATTGTCTTTTTGCCATACCTGGGTGCGCTGCTTTACTTGCTAATCGGCCGTAACCGTTTTCGCCGCCGTACACGCCGTCGCACAAATTCGTTGGATCAATTGCGTAGCGAAGGTGATCGACCGCCCCACCAGGAACAGGACTGTGCTGCGCTGGCAGCGGACTCGTCTCTCAGCGGAGACATCGAGCGCGTCGCGCTGCGAGTAACGGGCTCGCCCGTGCTTTCCGGCAACTCATCCCAGGTCTTTGTCGACACAGACGTGGCCTACGACCGCATGCAGGAAGCCATTCTGGCGGCACGTCATCACGTGCACCTGGCCAGCTACATCTTTCGCCCGGACGAGGCCGGGCGGCGTTTCCGTGACTTGCTCGTGATTAAGGCCGGCGAGGGGGTCGAGGTTCGGCTGCTGGTCGACGATGTCGGCTCGCAGGGGCTCGACGACAGCTTTGTGCTGGAGTTGGAAAACGCCGGAGGCAAGTTCGCCCGCTTCATGCCGGTCATGCCTTTCAGACCGACCTGGCGGCCAAATCTGCGCAACCACCGCAAGATCCTGGTGGTCGACGGACGGGTGGGTTTTTGCGGGGGACTGAACATCGGAACGGAGTATCAGGGCCGCAAGAAGAAGTTCGCGCCCTGGAGGGATACTCACATGCGTATCGAGGGACCGGCCGTCTGGCGCTTGCAGGAAATCTTTTGCGAAGACTGGCATTTCGCCGCCGACGAAAACCTGTTGAGCAGAGAATATTATCATGATTTCCCGGCCGACGGATGTCTGGGAGAGGAAATGGTCCAGGTGGTCGACAGCGGGCCAGACAAGCGTTACGAGACAATCCGCGCCGTTTTATTCAGCGCAATAAACGCGGCCCGCAAGAATGTCTACATCACGACTCCCTACTTCATCCCCGGTGACGCCATGCTGTTGGCTTTAAAGACGGCCTGTTGGCGCGGGGTGGACGTCAGGATCTTATTGCCGGGCAAGTCGGATCTTTGGCTTGTCAAGTGGGCCGGGCGGTCGTATTACCGGGAGTTGCTGGAAGCCGGCATCAGGCTCTACGAGCATCGTCCAGGCATCCTGCACGCCAAGACGATGGTAATTGACGGCAACTGGGCGACTATTGGGTCTGCAAACCTGGACATCAGGAGCTTCAGACTCAACTTCGAGGTCAACGTGTTGGTGAGCGGCCGGGCGTTCGCCGCCAGGATGGACGAGATTTTCGAAAGTGACCTGGAGCACGCCCACGAGATCACGACACAGCAGATGCGTGACGAATCGCACCTGAGACGCTTTGCAGAAAGCGTCTGCCGAGTCCTCTCGCCGGTGTTGTGACAGCCGCAGTCAAGCACTCAAGCCGCCCGGTCGAGGGAATCGGGACCGTCATCGGCCAGGTGAAATCGGACCCCCTCTCCACGGCGACCGGGCAGGCTTCTAAGCGGCGATCCGGTTGCCTCGTCGGACTCATCATGATCGTAGCCGCAGTAGGCGCATATCATCCCGCCCGTGACGGTAACAAGCAGTGATCCGCAGTCGGGGCAATGTTCCCAGGGGTCAAGTCGTGAAAGAATCGATTTCATCATATACCTCCTTGTCACTCTTTCCCTGTAACACTTGCCCCTGACATTTTTGAGTTTGCCTGCCAGACTGGATGGCGTTAGCATCAATTCGGAACAAGAAGCAGTACTGGAGGGTTTTCATGAGGTTTATTAGATTCACAGCGACCTTGTCACTTTCGCTGGTCTTGTCCTTTTCGGTTGCGAGTTGCGGCAGCGGCTCCAGCACCGAAATCGGCCTCGGCGACCTGGCTGCCGAGATGGCCCGGGCCTATTGTATGAAGGCCTACCAGTGCTGCAATTCCGACGAGATCGCACAGATGGAAGATGCCCACACATTCAGCGGGGAGAGTGGTTGCCGCACTTTCTACAGCGGCAGTTTCGAGCAACTGGTCACCTTGATGCGCAACGCCGTCGCCGACGGGCGAGCAAGCTACGATGCCGTCAAAGCCAAGGGTTGCGTTGATGCCTACCAGAGCCTGGGTTGCGCGGGCACTAACGATCCGCAATCATTTTTCGACAGTTGCGAGGTTCCCTACCAGGGCCTGCAAAACACGGGCGACGATTGCGTCAACATCCTCGAGTGCGCATCGGGTAACTACTGCAGCACCAACACCAAGACCTGTAGCGCCTACCTGATCGAAAACAACAGATGCGGCGGCAGCAGAGAGCCTTACTGCGGAGCCGATCTCTACTGCGACACGGATATCTGTGTGCCACTAAAGGCGGAAAACTCGGACTGCTCGGTCTCGTCTGAATGCGCCTACGGACTCGCCTGCGACGAGACCAGCCACTTGTGCACGACTCCCGATCCTGTCTGCACCGGGAATTGAGAATATCTTGTCGTTCGCCTTAGACTAAAGCCTGAAAAGCACTCCGATACGCAACAGGTCGCCGAAGTATCCCCAGCCGAACTCGCCGCGCAACGAAATCACGTCGTTCAGATCCCAGATCACGCCGCCGGCCGTATTCCAGTAGAAGCGCGTCTTGCCGTCCGCCCCGTCTGCCCGAGCGAAACCGGCGCCTATCCCCGCGCCCACGAAAGCCGCGAAAGTGTCGGTGAAATAGAGGGCATAGCGCAACCCTATTCGCGGGGCGAAGATCATCAACTCCAGCGATTCGCCGCCGACATCCCAACCCCAGCGCAAAAAGTCCAATCCGCCCTCGACGTGCAGAGCGTCGCGGAAGCGAGGATCACCGATGAATCCAGAGGGAAACAAGGGGTAAGCGAACTGCGCGCTGACACCGACTCCGAAACCGTGGTAGGCGAAATTCGTAAGCAACATAAGCGATGCGTCCGAGCCAAAGCCGTCGTCCGCATAATCGTTGATGTCGGGCAACGAGCGTCCAGCCGCGCGGGCCGCCCAAGAGAGACCCAGACAGAAAATGAGTGCTGTTGCAACCAAGCACAGTTTAGTAGTAGCAGCACTCACGAATCGCAGTCTAACGCCGATTGAAAAAAGGATCAATATTCCGAAACGATAGACGCTTACATGCCGGCCAGCATTTGCTGAAAAAATTGGGGCGGTGCTTGTCCGCCGGCCGCCTTGGTCTTCTGGGCCGAGCGCAGAAACCTGATTAGGCCTGCGTACTTCGAGTCGAAGCGGGCGGCCGGATTGAGCTTCATGGCTCTCTCACATGCTTGCCTGGCCTTTTCTGTCTTGCCTGCGGAGCGCAGCGTCGTGGCCAAGGCCATCGCGGCCCTGAAAAGTTGCAAGTTATCCTTTGTGAGACTTTCGGCCCGCCCAAAGTCGGCCAGCGCTTTTTCCGTCTTTAGTTGGCCGGCATGTACCACTCCCAGGGCATAAGCGACCTCGAACGAGTCATTCCCCCCCGCCCGAGCCTTGTCCAGTGCCGCCTCGGCAGCATCGAAAAAGCCGTTCTTGGCCAACAGACGACCTCGTTCCAAAAGAGCCGCTGGATCGCCGCCGACCGCTTTCTTACCGATCACCGCCTGGCGATAGCCGGCCAGCAGATCGGTCACTTCTTGCCGTCCGGCCTCCACCACAGCGTGCGCAGGCTGCGGGATTTTCACTCCAGCAAATGCCGCGGGAGGCGTTTGGGCCCAAGCCGTGCGCACTTCGACTACCTGCTCGGAACGCGGCCGGTACTTGCCGTGATAGGCCTCGGCCCCGGCCGACCATGCCTGCTCGAAGGTGGCTCCACGGCGTCCCAACCAGGTGACCTCGACCGGTATCCACAGCGAACCCTCTCTTTTGACCAGCAACTGGTCGGGAACCTTGAAGGCCCCTCGGTTGTCCTCGATCACGCCGCTGTCGAACATGGCGAAGACGTGACCCTCGACCGGAACAACCGCGGCCCGGATGCCGACCTGTTCGAGCAGCGATGTGTACAGCACTACCAGGTCATCGCAGTCGCCGACCTTCTGCTGCAGGGTCTGGGCAGGAAAACGCACGCTGTCGATGACCTGCCCCGAGCCCGGCTTGACCTTGCTGAAAGGGCTCTCCTCGTCGGGCTTGTAACGTATGCCGAAGGAGTCCAGCGCCCTGAACAAATATGCGGCCAGCGCCAGGTTGCGAAGCGGGATGATGCGCGCGCCGTCTTGACCCGAGAAGGCGCGAAATACGCGTGACCCGAAGGCGACCACCGCCGGATCGGCCGAGTTGATGAACCCGGCAAGGCGCGAAGGATCGGACCAGTCGAAGGCGTTGGCGGGTTCGATGGTAAGCGGGAACGTTCGCCGCAGTTGGCGCTGGATGCCCTCGTGCTCGAATTCCAGCTCGACCACCGCCTGCACCTGGCCACCGCTCCCCATGGCCAGAATCTTATCGTTAAAAGGGGCGCCCAGGTCGATCCACTTCTTGGCCCCCGCTGGCAGGCTAATCGTCCGCGCGGCCGGAGTGTCAAACAAATCCTGGATCAGCATGTTGACCTTGATCTTCACAGGGTGAGTGGCACGGTTTTCCAACTCGACGCTGCCCAGTCCCTCGCTCTCGTACCTGCGGTATTGAGAAGGAAACACCGATTTGAACTTGCCGTCCAGTATTCGCACAACGGCCAACTCGCGCGTGTGAACCGTGAAATGGAGTACGGCCGGAGACGGATCGATGTTTCCCGATTCGTCGCGGGCGCGGGCCCGTAGCAGGTGTTGACCCTCGCCGAGCAACGGCGTAAGCAAACCGTTACCTGTCTGCCACTTGCTCCAGGGCTTTTCGTCCAGCTTGAACTGGAAGCTGACCGCCTCGTAGTCCCAGGGGTCCTGGGCGGCCGCCTCGATGCTGGCCTGGGCCGCCGGGATCTCGACTGGTTTCTTGCCTCCGGCGACGCGGGCCTCGTTCTTGGGGCCCACTCGCGTTTCAGGATTTTCCCAGCGCCATTCGCCTGCCTTAGCCATGACAAACAAAGTCTCCGGCGGCAATTTGCGCAAGTGAGTGTCTGCACCGGCCACGCGCAGCGCCATGCCTTCCAGCATCTTATTGCCGTACTGGGCGAAATCTCCAACCACCAGCCAGGTGTCGCCGTTCGAGCGTACGAAAGTCGAGCTTGTGCGCTCGGCCATCAGCAAGGACGACTCGACAATTCCCTCGCGCGCCACCTTGTTGCGATGCCAGCGACCATGCGCATCGCGCGAGTCGATCCACAGGCCCTGCAGAGCATGCAGAGATCCGTCGCGCGAGACGTATAAAGCGTCGACTGGATAGCGGGCGTCGTAGCCGACTCCGTTGTCGAGCATATTCCAGGCCCGCCCGTCAAAGGTCAGAATGCCTTCGGTGCAACCGACGTATAGCCTGCCCGCGGAATCGGCCGCCAGCGACTTGACATCCATGGGCAGACGCCAGCCGGCATAGGCCAGAAGCGGTTCAACAACGGGCACGAATCGACCGCTTGTAACCCTGTAGAGTGAAGGCGGCAAGGCACCCGAAATGGTTTGCGCCGACAGCTGCGGCGAGTAGCGCACGGTGACGCTGATCTGAGGTATGTCGTAGCCAACCCAGAGTTCCTTTCCGCGCCTGGTCATGGCACTAACTCGCCGGGTCGGAGAGCCCGTAAGCAACGTGGCCCGTTTGCCGCTAAATTCGTAGAGACCTTTGTCGGTTCCCAGAAGCAGGCGCGCGCCGTCGCTAAGCACCAGTCGCACTGGGGGGATCTTCAGGCCTAAGCAGCCGAAACGCCGGCCGTTGCCACTGGCAACTCCTCCCTTGGAAAAGACAAGCAGCTTGCCCTTCCATGAGGCAATGGCGCTGAGCGGCCCCTGGCACAGGCCCTTGGCTTCAAGCGCGTGCCACTGGTAGCCGTCGTAGCTACTCAAGCCTTCCTGGCCGGCGACGAACACCTTGCCGCCGAGTTCGGCAGCGCCCACGGGTTTTTCGGGTATACCGGCCTCGGCATTGTAGACCACGGGCCGTACTTTTGCGGGCGGCATCTTCACTCGCTGTGGCCAAGATTCACCCGAGCGTATCGCAAGCGCCTGCCCGGCAGCACTGCGCACCTGCCAGGCCTTGTCGCGCTTCGACATGCGCGTAAGGACTTTCGCGCCGGCCTTGTCGTCGAACTCGCCAAGCAACTCAACGGCCAGCACCCGTCCGTCCTGGTCGAGTAGCGGCATCTTCTTCTCGATGGTTTTCAGGATCGGCTCACCCATCCGCCGCAACCAATCCCGCGCCGCTGTGCGCCGGGCATAGCTACCTCGCCCGAGGGCAGAGACCAGGGCCGCAACTTGCCGCGAACGGGGAAAGACGCCGAGCAGTCGCTGTCCCAGTTCCTTGTACATCCAGTGGCTGGCGGCCGACAGCTCCATGACCACCTCGACGCCAAGCTTGGGGTTAAGTTCGGCTAGGGCGGCTACCGCCGCCTGCATGTCCTGGTTCCAGCTCTGATCGGTGGCCTGGGCCGCGAAACCGTTTGCCGCGGCCCCGAGTATTTTACTCGCGATGCGTCCGGCTGCTTGTTTTTCACCGAGCCGCAGGAGAAACGCATCGGCCAACAAGGCCAATGCCTTGTCCTTGCCGCGCGAGGCCGCGCTCAGCTTGGCCCGGGCGTCCCGCTCACCAAGTTTGCATCGCGCGTAGGCCAGGCCGAGATCGAACTCGGCCTGATTTAGACGCTCGCGCCTGAAACAGCCCCAGTCGGAATCCTGTCCACCGTCCGTGTAGATCGTGTCCCGCTTGAGCTTGATGCCAGACGCCCGCTGCAGCACATCCAGGCTGGCCCGGTCAGCGTGTGCCGCGAGCGAAAGAGCCGCCTGGTAGACCGCCATGGGATCCCCGCCTGATGCGATCTTGCGTAGCAAGGGCACGACATCCTTGCCCTGCATGCGGCCAAGCGCCCAGGCAATATTGGTCGCCCACTTCCCGCTGAATCGCGGTCGCTTCTCGGCCGCTATTGTATCCAGCAGCAGTTTTGCGCCCGGTTGCCCGACCACCCCCAGCGCCAGGATCTCGTAGTCGTAAAACCGGCCGCCCTTTCGCCCGCCGAGTTGTTTCGAAATCAATTCGACCGCCGCCTGTCCCGAACACTGGGCCAGGTTTATCAGGCTGTCGTCGTAGTAGCGTTTCTCGCGCTTTATGTAAGCGACGATTGCCGGGGCACACTCGGCGGCACGCAGGCGTCCGCAGAGTTTGACGATCTCGGCGAAGTAGTTTCTATTTTCAGGCATGTCCAGTGCCCTGGCCAACGCCTTGCGCGAGCGCAACGTGTCTCTGTCCGCCAGCGCCTTGATGATCGCATCGCGCGTGGCGGCTTGCCACTGGGCCGGCAGCATCCCGCCTTTCAAGAAACGTTCAAGCACCGAATCCACATCGGGATGCCCGGTCAACGCCAGTTGCTGGATCGCCTGATAGGCCATGCCGGGATTGATGCCGCCCGGGGTGGAGATAGCCTCGATAATCTTGGGCGCCGCCCTGCGCCCCATGTTCGAAACCAGCTGCTGGGGGTTGAAGAAGGTACTGGTTGATTTCTCGTAGAACTCGCGCCGCGCGGGCTGGGCAGAGGCCAAGTCGCCGGTAAAAACAACGGCCAGCAAAACAACAAAAACAAGTCTCCCGTGCCTCATAAGTCCTCCTCTACCGGGACAGTACGCGCTAAGCCCACTATTTCTCTGACGGAACAGCTTGCACACTTCCGCCGCCAAGTCGCTCTCTCATCCAGCCCGGGCGGTTGGTGATCAAAGCATCGATTCCGAGCGCCTGTAACCTGCGAGCCTCGTCCGGCTGGTCAACCGTCCAGGAGAATAGTAATAAACCGGCCTTTTGGGCTTTTTGGGCAAAATCCTCGGCCAGGCCGTCATGGCGCAGCCCCAGGCCGGAAAGATTCGCGCCTTTTGCCCTGGCTATTATTGCGGGATCGTAAGACCTGTACGATCCGCTTTTTTTGTCCTTGTCCGAGGTCACCAGCCACAGGACCGGTAAGTTCGGGCGCCTGCGCTTGACCTCGGCGACCACATCGAATTGGAAGCTGATGACTATCACGCGCCCGATCTTGCCCGAGCGCTCGAGGATTTCGATCAGCCGGGGCACAATCTCGACGCCGCACTTGACCTCGACCAGCAGCTTGCGACCCTCTGGAACAATCGCCAGGACTTCATCCAGGAAGGGAATCGTAGCGCCCTTGTAACGCGCGTCCTTCAAGGCGCCGACGTCCAGGCGACGAAGGTCCGCCGCCTTACTCTTGGACACTTCCAGGTCGTCGCCGGCGGTACGGGCGGTGTTCGGGTCGTGGATGACCACGATGCGCCCGTCGCTCGTCAGATGAACGTCGATCTCGGCGGCGTCGGCTCCAAGTTCGTAGGCCATCTTGATAGACTGCAAGGTGTTCTCGGGCGCCAGGTACGCGGCACCTCGATGACCGACTATTTCCATTGCCCCTCCCGGGCGAGCCAGCAACGACACAATGATGACTAACGAGAAATTAATTCGTGACATGCCGCAACATCCTATCACAGTTATTGCCAGTCCTGCAGATCTAGGTTAAGCTTTCGGCAGATTTTAGACGACCCGTAAGAGAGGTTTCAACTATGCCCGATTTCAGTGCCGATTTCTGGAAAGCCATCTCGCTCGTCGCCTGCCTGACTTGGCCGCTCGCGGGCTTTGCCCAGGACGCGCCGGCCGAAAAACAGCCGGTGACATATAGGGCGCCTACTAAAACCGATTGGACGGCCGCCGGCCTCAAGCTCGAGGACTACAACACCGCCCTGCGCTACGAGGTCACTCTCGAGGAATGGAAGGAAATGGATCGCAGCCGCCATGCCCGCCGCACGGCCGGTTGGGCCTGCATCGGGGTCGCCTTGCTGACACCTGCCGTCGAGGCCACCATCATCTGGGGCGGCGGAGTCGACTACATGCACCACCCGGAGGCCGAGGTCTTCATCGTGGTCAACGTAGCTGCGCTGGCGACCCTGGTCACCGGGATAGTGCTGGCGGCAACGGCACCGGGCCCCGAAGATTTTAAGCGCCGCTGGCAACGCCAGCAGGATCTGACCTCGCTGCACCTGGTGCCCGCGCCGGGAGGCCTGGGGCTGGGTTTTTCTTTCTGATCGCCTGCCAATCTCCTCGAGGAATCTCGGCCGTAGGAGCCAGCATATGAAAATCCTGTACGGTGTCGTCGGCGAGGGGATGGGACATGCCACCCGCAGCCGGGTGATTCTGGATCACTTGTCCGGCGATCACCAGATCATGATCGTGGCATCCGGGAAAGCCGAGGCCTATCTGAAACAGCACTTCCCGGACGTGGTCGAGATCGAGGGCCTGCGCATCTCTTACGAGAAAGGCGCGGTGGACCGCAGCGCTACTTTCTGGGATCTGCTGACCGGTTTACCGGGCATGGTGCTGAAAAACGTCGAGAAGTTCGTCGAGCTCAGTCTCTCGTTTTCGCCCGACGTGGTCATCAGCGACTTCGAAAGCTTCGCCTATACCTTCGGCCTGACCCACGACATTCCGGTTATCTCGATCGACAACATGCAGGTGATCAACCGTTGTGAGCTTACGGTAGATATCCCTGAAAAGTATTCGAACGACTTTTTGCTGGCAAAATCGATCATCAAAAGCAAACTGCCGGGTTGCAGGCATTACCTGATCACCAGCTTTTTCTTCCCGCCCCTGCGCAAGGAGCGCACCAGTCTTTATCCGCCTATTTTGCGCAGCGAGATCCTGAATGCCGAAGTTTCGCTTGGCGAACACGTTCTGGTCTACCAGACTTCCAGCTCGGACGAGGAATTGATCTCTGTCCTCAAACAGGTGGACGCCCCTTTTCGGGTCTACGGCTTCCGGCGCGAGGAAAGCCTGGGCAACGTACAGCTCATGGATTTTTCCGAGCAGGGCTTCGTCGCCGACCTGGCTTCCTGCCGGGCGGTAGTTGCCAACGGCGGTTTTTCTCTGATGGGAGAGGCGGTCTTTCTTGGCAAACCTTACCTGGCGGTTCCTGTTCGCAAGCAGTTCGAACAAGTGCTCAACTCGCTCTACCTGCAAAAACTCGGCTACGGGGAGTTCCGTGAAATCATCACGCCCGAAAACGTAACCAGTTTTCTGGCAAACAGCGAGCGCTACCGGAACAATCTCGGGCAACACACGCAGGACGGCAACCGTATGATCACAGAGGCCCTCGACAAGTTACTTGCGCCCTTGCCGTAAAAAATAATTCCAAGCTGTCGGTTTTCAGCGAACCTTCTTTATGGCATCAGTGGCTGCTTCGATGAGTGGCTGGGCGGAAATCTTCTCACCGACCGCTTTCTTCATCCAAAGATCTGGCAGAATGTTTCCCTGGATGCACATGCGCTCCATCTCGCCGGCCAGCTTGTGGGTCTTGAAGTAGTTCTCCACCTGGAAGGCTATGATCAGGCCCAGCGGATAGTGGGCAAGATACAGAGGATAGCTTATCATGTGCGAGTAGACTGCCAGAATCGGGCTATCCTTCTCGCCGAACAGCGGCGCGTAGTGCTTGTTCCAGACATCCTTGGCGATTTTGACAACTGCCTTACGCAAATCGGCTGGTTTGGCGTCGGGGTGGGCATACATCCAGTGCCAGACTCCCAGATCGACAAGAGCCACTCCGGCTATCTCGCGCGTCGACCAGAAGGTATCAATTGCCTTGAGCGCTTGCGTGCCTTCGTCGCTATGAGCCTTGCCAAGTACCACCAGGTCGCGGGCCTGGAAAACGAAGGCGAATCCCTCGGTGAAGGCGTTGTTGGGAACCCCGGCCAGCAAGGTGTGATCGACCCGGTATAACGAGAAGACCTGCTCGACGTTGTGTCCAAGCTCGTGCATGCCGATGTTGAAGCCCTTATAGTCCATACCGCCAGGCGGCACGCGTGTGCGAAGGTGTGCCTTCTCGGTTCGCATCATCGGGCCCAGCGCGTGGCCGGCACCGCGGGCAGGATCGATCTCGATCCGGGCGGCCAAGAAAGCGGCCGTCTGCTTGTCAAATCCCACCCCAGCCAGTATTTCCGGGATGCCCTTCTGGAAAGCGGCCACATCCGGAAAGCGCTCATGCACAAGCTTGTCGAGCTGCTTCTCGTCGATTCCCGCGCGGGCCTTGAAACCGTCGTACCAGATGTCGAAAGGGCGCAGCTTGCGACCCAGGCGTTTCTCGATCACCTTTGCAATCTTTGCGCCCACCGGAGCGTCGAGAACGCTCTCTAAAAGATCGACTATGCGTTTCTCCGGGATCTCGCGCTCGATCTCGAAGGCGCGCTCGATGGCCGTCGGCGCGTCGGGATAGTATGGATCGAGCAGGCGCTGGGCATGAAAGGCGTCCAGGAGATGACCGTAGCGCAGGTCGGCTTCGCGCTCGGCCTGTTTGCCGTCAACCGTGTTGGCCAGGGGATCCCAAGCAGGCTTGGGATTGTCTATCACCACGGCCGGGATCTGCTGGTTGATGATGCGCTGCATGATTTCGTAGATCGTCTCTTGGCGCTCCAGGTTGCCGGCAGGATCCGCATACTCGGCCTTGAGTTCGTCCCTGAGACCCCAGTGACTGATTAACTTGAGCCCCTTGCGATACAGCGGCTTGCCGTTCTTATCCAGCACGCGATCCATACAGATGTTGTAGCCGGCGATATAGGTAGAGCCCGCGCTGTCAGCCGCGGCCAGCGCCTGGTTGACACTGGCCGGTACTCGGTGGGCGAAGCGTGCGCTTAGACGTGCCTCCGCCCACTGACGACGGCTCCAGTTGCCTCCGTCGCGAAGCACGTCATCCAGTGATCTCACCGGAAAGTTCAGAAGCGCTACAAAGGCCAACTTGTTTGCGAAGAGATCTTCGCCGAGGTGTGCCCCCGGGGCAAAGGCCGCGAAAAGACGATCGACCGGGATCAGAGGCCCGGTGTCCTCGTGCATCTCGTGCTTGAGTTGCAAGTCCAGGGCAGTCATGTGACCGTCGAGCTGCTCGAGCTTGGCCTCGAAGCGCTCAAACAGGGCATCGAGATCCTTGCCGGTCATGAACTGCGTCAGGCAGAACCCGGCAAAATCGGCAGGCTTCCCGTCGCGTGCCTCCCACAGGGCGGCCACCTGGCGCACCCCATTCTCGAAGCGCACTTTCTCACCGGCGCCGAACTTGGCATGCATCTGGCCGATGACGCCCATAATGTCCTGCTGGCCAAGAAACATCTTGCCTCCTTCCCCGCCGAACGACTCGCCCGATGCGAGCACCAGACAACTAAAAACAAGAATACAAACGAGATTCGAAGCGCGCACGATTTCCTCCAAATAAGAACGTAGCTTCATTGCATACATCACGAAGTATGCCAGTTCAATTGTAACCTGCCGCCATAGTTGGTATCTTACACCAACTATGGCCACGACCACAGGCAGAAAGACCCTCCTGGGCCGCAGCATCTCTCCCTCGCCCGAAGTGCAGGAGATGATCGTCAGACCGGCCTTTGAAACCGGTGAACATGCCTTCGAGCGTGGAGTGCGCGCGGTGCTGTTTTCGGACATCGTCGGCTCGACTTCCTTCTTCGAACAACACGGCGACGAGGCCGGCATGGCCATGGTCGAACGCCACAATCAGCTGCTGTTTCCCGAGGTCGAGGCGCACAACGGCAGAGTGGTAAAGACAATCGGTGACGCCATAATGGCCTCATACCCGACAGCACATGACGCGGTTCGCTCGGCAGTGGCAATGCAAATTGCCTTGAAGAAATACAACACCCAGGCACAGCCCGAAGATCGCATCTCGGTGCGCATCGGCATCAACTTCGGAGAAGTCATTCTAAAGCAGCATGACATCTTCGGTGACGTGGTCAACGCCGCTGCCAGGATCGAGTCTCTGGCGGCGAGCGGCATGATCCTGGTTTCCGATTCGGTGGCGCGGGCCGAAAAGCAGATTGCCTGCCTGCCTTACGACGCCGTGCTGGTCAAGGGCAAGAGCGATCCGATCGAAGTATTCGAGATAGACTGGGATCCCGATGCGCCCGCGGGTGGGCGGGGTCCGCGCCCGTTGGTGCAGGCCGGAGATATAGTCGGCAAGCGCTTCGAAATCCTCTCGTTGCTGGGCGAAGGCGGCATGGGCCAGGTTTATCGCGCTTTGGATCGTGAGCTCGACGAAAAAGTGGCACTGAAGTTCATTCACAGCGATTTGGCTTCCGATCCCGAGTCGCTCAAGCGCTTCCGGCAAGAGGTCAAGCTGGCCCGCTCTGTGACGCACAAGAACATCTGTCGCATCCACGAACTGTTGCGCATGGACGGGCAAACCTTCATCTCGATGGAACTGGTCGAGGGACTCGACCTGGCCGACATGATCCAGCGTGAAGCGCCACTTGAAGCGACGGCGGTCACGCGCATCGTCGGCGGCATATGCGCAGGGCTTTCCGCGGCCCACGAACGCGGCATCATCCATCGCGATCTGAAGCCCGGCAACGTGATGATCGAGGAGCGCACAGGCCGGGTAGTGATCACCGACTTCGGAATCGCTCACCTGGCCTCTGCCCGGCGCGGGCATACGGAGGCCGGCATGGTCGTCGGCACTCCCGAGTACATGTCTCCCGAACAGGCCCAGGGACGCGAGGTCGGCCCGGAGGCCGACATCTACTCGTTGGGTGTGATCGTTTATGAGCTGATGACCGGCAAGTTACCCCACACGGCACCCACGCCGGTCGCGGTGGCGCTCAAGCAGGTTACCGAGGAGCCGGACCCGCCGCGCTATCTGAATTCCGCCATTTCCGCCGATCTCGAAGCGCTGATCATGCGCTGTTTGAGAAAAGATCCAAAGCGACGCTTTGAAAGCGCCCGGGCGCTGGCCGAGGCGCTGGGTGTCGAGCCGGCGCCGGCATCGGCCACGCTCGGTCGGCGTCGAATGATAGTGGCGCTGGTCACGGCCGTGCTCCTGGCTCTGGCCCTGGCCGGCGTCTTTGTGGCAAACTCGTTCAGCAGAAAAGGACCCGGCGGGCAGCGTGTGCTGCGCAGGCTGGTATCCAGCAAGGCGCTGGAGCAGGCGGCCCGCTGGTCGCCCGACGGGCGTCGTTTCGCCTTCCTGCGCGACGGAGACATCTGGACCGATTCTTACCCCCAGACCACCAAACCCGTCCGAGCCACCGACAAGGCCGGCGCGCTGGCCGAGTTCAACCTGGCCGGACTTGCCTGGGGACACGGGGGTGACTTTCTGATCTTTCCAAGGATCACAAACGACAAACCGACGCTGTGGCGTACATCGGTCTCCGGTAATTCCGAGCAAGCCGTCATCGAGGGAATCGGCGGCGCAGATATTTCCCCGGACGGTTTGCGACTGGCCTTCGCTGCGCGGAACAATCATGGCAACCTGGACATTTTCGTCTCAGACCAGGACGGAGCCAACAAGAAGAGTGTGTTGACCGGTGACCAATCCGTCTTTTATCTCAGGCCGCGCTGGAACCCGACCGGCGATAGTCTGGCCGTGGTGGCGCACTACCTGGGTTACAGCTCGTCAAGGGACATCGGTGTCGTTGATGTCGCAAGCGGCAAGCTGCGTTTGCTGACAAGCGACGGCCGCAAGAATTTAGCCTTTAATACCGATCCCACCTGGTCTCCCGACGGCGACTGGATAGTCTACGCTTCGAAGCGCGGCGGGATCATGTCACTCTGGTGCGTTCCTGAAGACGGGGGCGAGTCATTGCCGCTGACCCAGGGTGCGACCCGCGATCAGCGCAGCCCGGACGTCTCGAAAGACGGGGCGGCAATTCTGTTCAACACGGCCGAACGGCGCCTGGACATTGCTGTCCTCGATCTGGCCGGTAAACGAGATAGTAGTATAAGCGACGATGCCGGCGCGGATCGCTTTCCGGTTTTTTCGCCGAACGGCGCGCGGATCGCCTATCGTTCGCAGCGCGACAGCATCGATCCTAAAAAGTTCAGCTTCGTGCTCTACGAACCCGCCGAACGAGCCGAGGAGATCATCGCCGGCCCAGAAGGCCTGCGCGACATGGCCTGGTGCGGCGAGAGGCAGCTGGTGTATGCCCAGACCATAAGCGGCGATCGCCGCCTGGGTGATGTCGACATCGTCGGGGTGCCGAGGTTTAGCGTACTGGCACGGGATTATTACCGCGTCTGGGCGCCGAGCGCCGATAACTCCTGCCGCACGCTCGTTTTCGACGGCCAGAAAACCGTAAAGGATCCACGCAGGATCTGGATTGTGCCTCGGCAGACCGACGGCGGAAAACCACGACAGTTGCACGCCGAGCCCGGTAGCGAGAGCTACCCGGTGGTTTCCCCGGACGGCAAGTGGATAGCCTACCGCTGGATGCCGGCGGAGGATCGCCCGGCCGAATCGCGCTTGAAGGTCGTTCCGGTAGCCGGTGGAAAATCGCGCACGGTATGCAGCCGAGCCAACTTCACGCGCTCGCAACGCCGCATCCGCTGGTCGGCCGATGGGCGCTGGCTTTTCTACATGGAGGCCCTGCCGACCGGCGCCCGGCTGTGGAAGGTCGGCTTGCGCGGCGCTAAACCCAAGCTGGTCGCCGAGCTCGACGACATCCACACTTTCGATTTCGATCTCAGCCCGGACGGCAAGACCCTGGTCTATCCCCGCGCTACTTACACCGGCGACATCTTCGCAATTGAAAAAGTAGAGTGGTAATCGCGGGCACTATTCAATAACCGAGATTATGTTGCGCGCCAGGTGCGTCACATAGGCCTGATCGCCGGAGGGATGAAAAACCACCTGGTCGGGATAGTCTCCGACATCCAGGTTGTCGAGCACTCTTTCGCAACCTACGCTCGGCTCGCAACCGGTCTCGATTACGCTTATACGGCCCTCCATCGGCTGAGTGGCATACAGGCGCTTGCCGTCTGGACTGAAAAAGAGTCTCATCGGCGAGCCGGCGGTAGAGACGATGTAGGGCTCGGCCCCGGCCTTCAGGGCGACAACCTCCCCCAACGAGGGCAAGGCCAGGTAAATGACAGGCTGCCCGGCCGAGTCGAGCGTGACGGCCAAGTCGTAAGTGAAAAGCGCGCTGTAGGCATCCAAGGGTATTGAAGAAGATTCGTTCTGTCCCTCCAGCCAGATGAACTTCACCCCCGGTTGATCGGCCGAGCTGCCCTGGAGGACCGCCAGAAGCTCCTCTGACGGACTCAGGCGGACCAACCTCTCAGACCCCGTGAATGGAATTTCCAGCTGCAATCCCAGATCCTTGCCCATCAAGCCTTCCGGTTTGTCGGCATCGGCGGCGAGCCCCATCGACCAGACCTCTCCATCTTCCCCGTAACGCACCAAGAGTACCGAGTTGAACCTGGGAGCCGGAAGCATCTCGTCGAAGCAACCGTGCGAGTCGATCTCGGCCCTGCTTCCGGACTGCTGTGAGTAACCGTCTCTCAGCCACTCGTCTTGCCAGGCCGTGAGCGAACCCTCGTCTGACGCCAGCCTGACGATCAGTCGGTCGAAACCCCGGCAGACGGGCACGCCCTCACCGGGAGGCGGCGGCAGGGGAACCAGGAGCGCCTCGGCCGATTTGCCGAGCCTGGCCGTGGAAATATCTGCGGCCCCGAAAGAGTTTATGTCGTTGACCAAGAATTGGGAGGCATAGACACCGGTGTTCTTGTCCACCATGCTGAGCACATTGGAAAAAGAGTCAGCCAGGTAGAGCATGTTGTCGAAGCGCGAGGGAGCAATGTAGGGCACTGGACCGCTGACCGGGATCTGCCAGGTTCCCGATGACTCGGAGCCCGCCGGAATGACGAGCAAGCGGTCGTGCATCAGGTCTGCCAAGACAATGCTGTCGCCCATGTTGGCGATATCCCCGGTCAGGTCGTCCTTGACCTGGTTCCATATGCGCACCAGGGACTGGGGGCCGCCCTGCAGCGGGCCAATGTCCAGAAATGCGGTAATCGGCGGAGAGTTGTCAGGCCCGTCGAAGGTTGCGTCTATCGCCATGACCTGAACACCCTCATCGGTCGCGACATACAGCCTCTCGGCCGTGGAAGACGGGTCGGCATCATCCGCCGGCAAACCGCAGCCCATGGCAAACGGTGTTCCGTAGAGTTGAAGTACACGCGGGTCCTTGAGGAAATTCTGCGGATCTTGATCATCGATTGTAAACTCGATTACCGCAGGAGCCGAAGCGTCGGCTACATACAGGCGGGTTCCCCCGCGGCACAACGCCATGGCCGAGAACTTTCTGTCAGGTGAGCTATCCCGAGCCCACAGGCGGCTGGCTCACCCCGAGCCCTCGGGAAGGCTCCAGATCTCAGGCTGCCCGGCGACAATCGTCAGCAGACGCGGGTTGCCGCCATCGCCGGGGTCGTAGCGCACCAGGTCGCCGAAAGGTCGGGCGTCCTCAGGCTTGTCCGGGCACAGCGAGTCGGGGTTATCGATGTAGATGACGTCCTTGGTGCCTGGATTGGCGGGGTCGAACAAGACCAAGGCCGGCCGGTAAAGATCGAAAACCGCAAGGTGTATGTTGGTGCAATCGGCATCGAGACAGTATGACCACAGGTAACCGGGCAGGAACGGTTCGCCGGCGATGTCCGGAAGTTCGACATCATCGGGCGTGGAAAACTGGATATTTTCGGCTTTGGTGAAAGGAAATCTCTGCAGGCGAGTCGGCAGATCCGACCCCGAACCGCTGCGCAGGGTGGTGACGAAGGCCAGCGGCCCACCGTCAGAGTCGAAGGCGCGGGCGATCGAGAAAGGAGAGTTGGCCACCCCGACATCGGCGTGCGTTTTTTCCTCGATGTCGAAAAGACCGATGCTGTGCGACCAGCTATCGGCCACGAACGTTGGCGGAGGGTGGCCATCTCTGAAGCGACCGGGCGTTATCGCAAAGGGCCCTGCGGGAACGCCGATGGTGCTATGCAGTTCTTCCTGTAGCGGATGGCCCGGACCCTTGTAAACAAACGACTGTGGCGAGGTCGCCAGGCCCTCGGCAGTTGTGACGGTGATAAATACATCTTCGCCGACTTGCAATTGCGGCACCTCGACCTCGAGTGAGGTGCTGCCGTCCAGGATCACCTTGGCGCTTTTCGACCCGAAAAAAACCAAGTTGCCTCCGGCAATCTCCGAAAAGTTGGTGCCACTGATCACCAGCAGGGATCCCATGAATCCGTGCTGCGGATCGATGGAAGTGATCTCGGGCGAAGGCGGAGGAGCGACAAACTCGCGCGAACAACCAGGTTGCAGCCCGGCGACGAGCAACAAGAAGATATTGCAGTATTTCACCAGGTCCACCCCTTCTAGGAGGCGTCTCTTTCCTGCCATTCAAACACACGCGCGACCGGCAGGCAAGCCGTCGGCTATTCCTTGCCCATGCGATGCAGGCGCTCGTCGAGTTCCCCGACCAGGCGCCGGACGACTTTTTCGCTGACGTGGCCGTCGGACTGGGCCTGGCGCAGGGCGGCCTTGCGTACCTGGAGAATCTGGCGGCGTTGTTCGCTGAGTTCTTCCTTGCGCATCTGATCCTCGACGTCGCGCGTCTCCACCCGCTGCTGTTCGAGGGCCCGCAGGTCGTCGTCCAACTCGGCGTGCAGTTCTTCGTACATCTCCTTGTCGACCGTGCCGGCCTCGCGCTGGCGATCGAGAAAGCGCAAGGCTGCCTGCAGCCCCCGCAGCCGGCCGCGAATCTCCTGCAGGCGCTGCTGGCCGCCGCGCTCCCTGGCCAGGCCCGCCCAGGCCAGAAAACGGCGCATAGTGGTCGCCTGGACCAGCATACTCAGCAGGCAGGCGCCGAAGACCACGTCGATCGTCAGCGCCCGAAACGCCCATTCGCGCGGGATCGACATGGCCAGCACCATGGCGATGCCCCCGCGCAGCCCGCCCCAGGTTATCGCAGTTCCCGACCACCGGGGCAGCTTGCCTTCCAGGCGTCCAATCCAGGGCAGCGTGCCGCCCACCAGCAACGCCCGCGCTGCAATAAGCGCCAGCCATACCAGCAATATCGGCAGCCAGTTGCTGGCCAGGTGCGCGGGCCTGACCTCGAGGCCCATCAGCAGAAAGACGAAGGAATTGGCTAAAAAGACCAGGTACTCCCAGAACGATCCGACCGCCACCCTGGTAGTGGCCGACATGCCGTAGCGCGCGCCGAAGTTGCCGGTCAGCATCCCGGCCGTCAGGCAGGCGATCACCCCTGAAGTGTGCGCTTTGTCGGCCAGCAGGAAAGAACCGAAGGCGGCCAGCGTGGTAAGGGTGATCTCGATCAGGTGATCGTCGACCCTTGAAGTGACCCAGGACAACAGGGCGCCGACAGCCGAGCCGATCAGCAATGCGCCCAGGATCTCCCAGCTCAGAAACTGCAGCACGAAGGTGACGCTGATGCGGGTGTGCTCGTGCCCGAGCCCCAGCGCCACCAGCACTATGCCGAAGACCACCACCGCCACGCCGTCGTTGAGCAGGCTCTCGCCCTCCATCAGCACGCTCAGTCGCCGGGGTGCGCCCACCTCGCGCATCAAGGCGATCACCGATACGGGATCGGTCGCCGACAGCACTGCCGCGAGCAACAAGGCGCCCACAAAGGGCAATTCGAAACCCAGCAGGTTGAAGATGCCGAAAGTCAGCCCGCCGGCGACGAACAGCCCGACCACCAGCCCCGGCGCCGCCAGCGTGACGATGGCCTTCCAGTTGTCCCTGAAATCGTGCAGGTTGAAATGAAACGCCGCCTCGTAGATCAAGATCGGCAAGAAGACGACGAACAAGAGCTTGGGCGTAAGGTGCAGCCCGATGTCGAAGCCCGGGTAGAAATGCTCGCGCAGAAGTGAGATGGCCAGACCGGTTACTACCAACGCCACCGTATAAGGCAGCTCCCAGCGGCGGGCGATCATCGCCACCGCGCTGGCCAGCATGAGCAAAAAGATGAAAGCAATCGATACCGGCATATTGAGAAAAAACCCTATTCGCAAGGAAGGACGGAGTCAACCCTCAGTTAGATTCCACAGGGTGAAATCCGATCCGCCTCCTTGGCAGAATCGGTCCCTCAATGAGACGACGGATTGCGTCGAAGATTGCCCGGATGCTTTCGTCATGAATCGCCACTTTTTGTTCGAGCTCTACAAGCTTTTCCGCAAGCTCTCTATTGTGGGTCAGGGCTCTACGTAGCCGCACAAAAGCTCGCATGATCTCGATATTGACCCGGATCGCACGCGGGCTTTTAAGTACGCCTGAGAGCATGGCCACACCCTGTTCGGTGAAAACCTTTGGCAGGTACTTTCGGTGCTGTCCACGACCGGTCTTTAAGATCACAATTTGTGATCTTAGAGAATCAAACTCATCATCGTCCAATTGGAACATGAAATCTTCCGGAAATCGCTGCAGATTTCGGTGGATTGCCTGGTTTAGCTCTCTGGTTTCAACACCGTAGAGAGCCGCCAGATCACTATCCAACATCACGCGGCGCCCGCGCACCTCGTATATCAGACCCTCAACACGCGCCAGATGCATTTGCATTTCCTTTCAGAAAAGGAGGCCTTCTCCTGTGCTGCAGGCTGCCCGGTTTCTAAGGTCACAACTTGTTACCGTAAACAGCCAAGTAGCGATTGCAATGTACGTGCCGCCATTACTACCCACTCGCAGAACACTGCAAAATCAGTTTGCTACAAACCCAACCTTAGATTTGAGATGTGGAGTGTGTGTCCGAGAATCGGACACTCACTTTGAAATCGGACACTTCTGTCGGTTCAGAGGAATATATCGGAGGGGCACCTAAAAGGGCGTACGTCAGGCCTCCGCACAACACTCGATCAGCCTTTGTGCAGGCCCTTGGAGCCATCTTCTCAATTGCCTAACGACAAGTCGTCACGTAGATCAGATCGATGCGCAGATTGATCGGTTGCTCACCCGCAGGGTTGCAGAGATCTGCCTGCGGGGACAGAGTAATCGTCCCACCGGGCGCCTCCGGGCAGGGAGGATCTTCGGGGGGGGAGTAGGTCCATGTTTTCACGCAATCGCTCGCGGGACATGAAAGGTCGCCGGGTCCTTCGCAAGAAACAATTAGACCTGGGATGCTGCACGAGTATTCGGGCAGTGGTTCCTGGTTGAACATGATTGTGATTAAAGCCGGGTCAAGAATTGGCTCCGACAGCAAGATCATCCTGGGACAGCTGACGAAAGTGCCCAACTCCCACCAGGTGTTCGAGAAATCCTCACGGCAGATAGTATCCACGAATCCGTTATATCCGAACATCCGGGCCAGCCGGATGGCCCGTGTTCCGGGTAGCGCTTCACAGTTACGATACGGGCAATCCGCGATCGAGCAAGCCGGCAACACGGCCGCGTCCGGCTGGTTGCTGGCGTACTCTATGGTGGTGCTGGAAAGATCTTGCGTGTCCTTGACGCCGACGATGGCGGCGAATTTCACCATACCCTGTTTGTTATTTTTCAAGTTCATCAAGAAGTCGTAATACTCTGTCACCGGCGTCAGTTGGTAGGGTCGGCGCTCGGGATCGTCGGGATAGTACCTGCCGCCGGCGGGACCAACGCCCCGGGCGGCATACGAGCAGATCTTCTCACCAACCGTCGGGATGCCCTCGCTGACCTCCCCGGGCTCTCCGCAGTCCTCTCCATC
>Ga0315535_1000082_pt1 | contig 56180 bp, 49 predicted proteins | sample SalMarSW160220MG_2_FD_203092 | JGI IMG/M metagenome (GOLD analysis project Ga0315535, IMG submission 203092) | Salt marsh sediment microbial communities from the Plum Island Ecosystem LTER, Massachusetts, United States - Salt Marsh Sediment SW1602-20 ... | reverse complement strand
TCCGATTTAGACGGTTTCGTAAAAAGTTCAAATTCAAGGCGTGCAAATTTTGTAATCATGAGGCGTACTTTTCGTACGTTGAATGATTACGAAATGCAGCACAACGCAGAAGTTGGACTTTTTACGAGACCGTCAGCTTTTGATTCATTCTGTTTCCGATACTCGCTTGAGATTGTCAAGAACGGCTTCGGTCATCTTGTTGTGTTTGCGTTTGACTTTTAAATTCCAGGCCAGTTTTTTTAGAAAACCTTGGGGTCGGACAATAATAGTATGGCTTGTCCTGGTAAATTCATTCTCAGGCTCAAGCTCCCAGATTTCAGTTCCCCCGGCAAAAAAGCCGTCTAAAAATTGTAGCCGGATTTTCTTGTATGGAATCATTTCCACTACCTGTGAACGCCAGGCCAGTTTAAATATATGATCGATTTTGGTATTGACGAAAGTTCCCGGCTGGAGGGGCTGCAGGGGGTCATGGGTCACGATGGTGCCCTGCGGGCATATGGCGTTAAACGTATCTTGGTGGGTCAGAATATGGAATATACGATGTGTTTCAGCCTGAATCAGACGGGTGTGCTGGTTGATTTCTCCCTCATATTGAGAGTATTTAGCAGAAGTGGCGATATGCTTGGTGGAACATCCCATTGAAAGGAAAACAACAACCAAAAGATAACTGCCAACGGAATTGCTTTTAAAAGAAAATACGTTAGCTATTCGACGGTTCAATCGAAACAGAAAGCAGGATATATTGTACACTGAATTTGACTTTTTCATTGAATCGATATAACTTGCCTGAAAAATCAATAATTGACATTGGCCATGATAAACTCAAAGTTGTGTATCTATTCATAATAAACTTTTGTTGTAAAGATGTATTATGACGTAATCCGATTTCACCCGACACACTTAAGAATAAATTGAAATTTCGTCCATAGAGTTTAATAAAGCATTCGACACAAAAAGTACTCGGTTAAATCGCATGCGGATTTGCTCGGCTTATAAGGACATAGGGAACCGAAACTTTGAAGAATTTTTTTTACCGGGTCTTGTATCCTTTGGTACGTCCCTTTTATCTGATCTTTCTGATAGTTAACACAATCGTAGTATGCCTGACCATAATCATTATCTCTCCTTTCGACAGAAAAGGAAATATGATTCATTATATTGGTAAATTCTGGTCTCTGCTCAATATTTTCCTTTCAGGCACCCGATTAACGATAAAGGGCAAGGAAAAAATTAACACAAACTTTACATACATTGTTATGTCCAATCATCAGAGCCTGTTCGATGTTTGGGCCTTGATCGGAAAAATACCTCTTCAGATCCGGTGGATCGTCAAATCCGAGATTAGAAAAATGCCAATCTTTGGTTATACCCTTGAAAGAATGGGGCATGTATATGTTGACAGAAAAAATCGGACGGCGGCATATACCAGCCTTGAAACAGCCTCCGGAAAGATTAAAAGGGGAACATCTGTAATCATTTTTCCGGAAGGAACAAGAAGTTTAGACGGTCACATGCTTAGATTTCATATGGGTGGGATGATTATTGCCTTAAAGTCCGGGGTTCCAATACTGCCGGTTACCGTAAACGGAAGCCGGTTTGTGCTCCCCAAAAACACTTTAGCGCTGATGCCCGGTAAAATTGAAATTGTTGTCGGAGATGTGATTGATACCAGCAGCTATGACGAGAGCCAAAAATATGAATTAATGGAAAAAATAAGATCGGCCATCGATAAAAATCTTGATTTGGAGTATGGCAAACTCACCTGAGATGGGGGGTAAAAAATACTCCGGCTGTTTATAAAAATAACCCTTGACCGAGTATTGAACAAATAAATGCGCAGGCACATTCTTGATAATCCGATTTCATATTATGCGATATTTTGTATGGTCCGTTATTTGCCCGTTAACCTTTGTTACTGGTTAGGAAAAGTAATTGTTCTAATTATATACGCTTTTTCAAAAAAAGATCGTGAAGGTCTGGCCGCCAATCTTTCCCTATCCTTGGACAGGCCCGCAGACGACCCTGTTGTTAGAAAGGCCGTTCGTCAAGTTTTTATAAACTACGGACGATATATGGTGGATTTTTTTTTATTGCCCCAACTCCCAGCCCATAAAATCAAAAAATATTTTGCTGACATCAAAGGTGAAGAGATACTGAAAAGTGCTCTGTCCAAGGGGAAAGGAGCTATTTTGTTATCTGCCCATGTGGGCAATTGGGAAATCGGTGGAACCATGCTGAGACTGTTAAATTACCCCCTGACCGTGGTCGCCACTAAACATAACACGGCCGCCACCAATGCCCTGGTCAATCGACTCAGGCAAAATAAAGAAATTCGTATTATTGAGGTAGACCAATCACCTTTTTCAGTGATCGAAGTCCTGCGGCATCTCCAAAAAAATAGGATTGTAGCTATGAACGGTGATCGTGATTATTTCGGCACGGGCCGTCAGGTAAACTTTCTGGGCAAAAATGTAAACCTTCCGGCCGGACCTGTTATTCTGGCCATGAGTTCAGGAGCTGCCCTCATCCCTGCATTTGTTCTGAAGCAATCGGATGGAAGATATTTCGGTGTTCTTGAGGATGCCATCCCACTAATTTCAAATGGGAATCGTGATGAAGCCATAAAAAAAAACCTGGAAATAATCGCACGGATATTTGAAAAATATATCCGCAGCTACCCTGACCAATGGTTTTCCCCTGATCCCCTCACGGGTTCGCTTACCCGAAGGACAGCATCATGAAACTCTTGTTGATTGCTCCCAAATGGCCTGATAACAGCCTGTGGGGGCAGATTTACTTTCGGTTTCCCTATCTTGCATTGACATATATCGCTGCGTTGACAAGTGATGAATGGAATGTATCAATTTTAGATGAAAATGTGGAACAAATTGATTTTTCTACATTGCCCGATCTTGTGGCAATTTCCATAATGACGCCATTGGCCAAAAGAGGATACGAAATTGCCGATTCATTCAGACAAAAAGGAGTGCCGGTTGTGTTGGGAGGTATTCATCCCACCATGATGAGTACCGAAGCGAAGACTCATGCAGATGCGGTTGTGTTGGGCGAAGCAGAGGAAATATGGCCTCAGCTTCTGGATGATTTTAAACGGAGAAACTTAAAATCATTTTATAAACACGACAAGGTATTCAGCCTTAATGGTCTTGCAGTTCCCAAAAGGGATCTTCTAAATCGAAAGGCGTATTTTTTTGTCAACACCATTCAGACGACCCGTGGTTGTCCGTTTAACTGTGATTTTTGTTCCGTTACAACCTTTTTTGGCCAATCTTACCGCACCAGGCCGGTAGAGGAAGTTATACATGAGATCGGTCAAATGGAGCCCGGCTTTCTGTTCTTTGTTGATGACAATATTGTCGGATCTCCTAGATATGCAAAAAGACTTTTTAGGGCGCTTATTCCTTTAAATGTCAAATGGTTCAGTCAAGCCTCCCTCAGTATTGTGAAAGACAGAGAACTTTTAGATCTGGCGCAGCGAAGCGGTTGCAAGGGGCTTTTTATCGGTTTTGAATCTTTATCCCAGGAGAGTATAAAAGCCATGGGAAAATCAATTAACCTCGTGTCTGAATATAAAGAGGCCATAAAGAAAATTCATGACCACGGCATCGGAATTCAAGGTTCATTTATTTTTGGAACCCATTACGATGATGCGTCTGTGTTCTCCGATGTGCTTCGCTTTATTGAAAAAACCCGTCTTGAGGCGGTGATTTTTTCGATCCTTACGCCTTTTCCGGGAACTCGAGTTTACCAAACCATGATGAAAGAAAACAGGATACTGAATACCGACTGGGAAAAATATGATATGAACCATGTTGTATATAAGCCTAAAAAAATGACGCCGAGACAGTTACAAGAAGGATTCAATTGGTCTTACAAGAGACTGTATGGATATCGGTCTATTTTTAAAAGGCTGTTCCCTTTCCACCGAAGCGGCTTTTTTTTCAGCATCCAAAATTACGGCTTCAAAAAGGCATGGGAAAAAACTTTTAACGCGCTACAGTAAAGCATTCGGGCTCAGAGGGTTCGATTTTATATAATGGAAAAAATGGATTCTTTTGATGAATAGACACATTGCACCGATACTGATCATTATATGTCTGTTCCTGTTTCCTTTGCATGTTTTTTCATCTGAAACAGAACTTCGGCCAACATCGGAACTGACCCGGGTAATCAAAAGCATTAAGGAGAAGGAAAAAACGTTAAAGACATTTACCGTGAAGTTCGTACAAATCAAAAAGTCTCGATTGCTTCGTGAGCCATTACAATCGGAAGGTTTGATATATGTAGATGTTAGCGGCAAAATACTGATAAAGGTTATCCATCCTTCACTGTCAACACTCCTTTTAAAGGATAACGTACTAATTATATATTATCCGGATTTGTCCAAGACTGAAAAAAAAACACTTGGAAGAACAGATAATATTCTCAAGAAATATCTGGGCATAGGACAGCCCATTGAAATATTGCAAAAGCAGTTTGAAATCAATCTTGGCAATAAGATCCCTTCAGGAGGATATCATCTCAAGATGATACCCAAAAACAGTGATACCGCACGACATATTGATATGATCGAAGTTGTCGTGAACCGGAAGAACTGGCTTCCGGAGCATATTTATATCAAGGAAAAGAAAGGGGACCATACCGATATCCGACTGGAATTTAAATCGATTAATGAACCGTTGCCAACGGGAATTTTTTCAATTGAGTTGCCGGAAGATAAAGAAAACGATGGCGAGGAAAGAGAATGAGCCGTAACGTCGCATTTTTATATCCCGGCCAAGGGGCTCAACATGTGGGTATGGGGTTTGATTTATATAAAACTTACACCGAGATGCGGCAAATATTTGACCGGGCAGACCGTTTTTTGGGCTTCTCTTTAAGCCGGCTCTGTTTCGAAGGCCCCCAAGAAGAACTGAATCAGGACCTGAATGCTCAATTGGCAGTTTACACGATAAGCTGTGGTTTGACCGAGATATTAAAGACACAAAATGTTCGCCCTGATGCGGTCGCGGGCTACAGCTCGGGTTTTTATGCTGCTGCTTATGCCGCCGGATGTTTTGATTTTGACTATGGCCTTGAAATTGTTTGGCGAGCCGGAAAAATTCTTCTTGACGAAGGTTGCAAAATAAATGGAAGCATGGCGGTTATTTTCGGGCTTCCATTTAAAGAAGTCGGCCGCATCTGTCAACAGGTTAAAAATGTCAAAGTTGCTATCATCAACACCCCGCGTCAGATCATAATCTCCGGTCTTGACGCTTCCATCAAAAAGGCCATGGCGCTTTCGCTTAATGCCGGAGCGTTAGACGCTTATATATTATCTGTCGCCACGGCGTATCACTCCGGATTTATGGAACAGTGCAGAGGGCTTTTTTTAAAGGAAATCAAAGTCCAGCATCTGCAGAGTCCACAAATTCCGCTGATGTCTTATTTTACTTTGGATTATGTTTGCGACCCACAGGAATTAAAGGATATCATGGCCACTCAGTTAAGCAATCCTGTTTTATGGGTTGATTTGATTGAAAAACTCGGCCATAATAATACCAGATTATTGATTGAAGTCGGACCCGGCGCGATCCTTTTCAGAACCGTCAGGTGGATAGACAGGAAGCTTGAAATTTTGACAACAGCAACAGAAAAAGGACTAAAAGAGGCGGTAAACAAGTTTGATGAACTCGTAAAAAGTCCGATTTAGACGGTTTCGTAAAAAGTTCAAATTCAATGCGTGCAAATTTTGTAATCATGAGGCGTACTTTTCGTACGTTGAATGGTTACGAAATGCAGCACAACGCAGAAGTTGGACTTTTTACGAAACCGTCAAGTATAACCTAAAACCTGCATAATAATATCAGGTGTTGATGATGACCGATGGGGTGCTATTTGATATTACAGATATTATGGCTATTCTGCCTCACCGAAGTCCGTTTCTTTTTGTGGACAGGATAAAAAAAATAATAGAGAGCCATAAAATCGTTGCCGAAAGAGACCTCTCTTATGATGATGATTTTTTTACCGGTCATTTTCCAGGGAACCCCATAATGCCCGGAGTTCTTGTCTCGGAAGCCCTGGCACAAACAAGTGGACTCCTTTTAGGATTGATATGGGAAAAGGAACGTGAGACCGTTGATCACAAAATGCGGAATTTTTTTCTGGCTAATGTCAATATTAAATTTTTCAATCCGGCCAAACCCGGGGAAACCCTTCGTTTGGAAGCGAGTTTAAAGAAAAAATACGGCAAATTATTCTTATTCGAAGTGGCGGCATATATCATAAACAGACGGATTGCAAAAGGGACGCTGACACTGGCAAAGGAAAATTAAACAAAGGAACGGAGATTGAATATGAAAAGATTTGTGCTCTTATTTTCGGTTCTTGCTTTTTCAACATTACTGCCTTGTACAGCAACAGCAGATTTTAAAAGAACCAAAGTCGCTGTACTTGATTTTCAACTCAAAGGAAAAGGATATGATACGCCCGATATGGGCAAAATTGTGTCTGAATGGCTTATTACCAGTTTGGTTAAAGACGGCCGGTTTGAAGTTGTCGATCGTGGGCTTCTGAAAAAAACCTTTGGAGAAAAGAATCTTGGCATGACCGAATTCATGGACAAGTCTTGTGTCGCAAAATTTGGGGAGTTACTAGGGGTAAAGGCTATAATTTCGGGGTCTGTAATGAAATTTCAGGATTTTACAGTGGTCAATGCCAGGATCATAGATGTAGAAAGCGCTTCGATAATAATTGCTGAAAGAGTAAAGAGTACCACTACCATTCAACTTGAGGAACTCGTTGAACAGATGGCTGAAAAAATAATTAAAGTCTTCCCTTTAACAGGGTATATTGTTTTCAGGGATAACAACAGGGTTACAATAGACCTCGGCAGACGAGCCGGCGTAAAAAGCGGTATGCAATTTATTGCCTATAGAGAAGGCGATCTCATCAAACACCCTAAGACCGGGGAAGTACTAGATGTAAAAACCATACAGACCGGCGTACTGGAAATCGATATTGTCAAAGAAAAGACCTCCGAAGGCATAATATTAAAGGAGAACAAGGGAGAAATAGAGTATGGTCAACTGGTCAAGAGCGTTATTAAATCCACAGAACCGACCAGAAAATACAGTCAACCCGCTGTTCGTGAGAAACCCGAAAAAAAATCGATCAGCAAGCACAGTCAACCCGTTGTTCGTGAGAAACCCGAAAAAAAATCGATCAGCAACCATAGTCAACCCGCTGTTCGTGAGAAACCCGAAGCCGGTGAGCGGAAGTCCGATGTTGAATGTAAACTGTCTAAGATTGATCCGATTTTAAAAGAGATAAAAACAATTAAGGCCACCGGCAATGTTCAGTGGGAGATCAAATACAAACAGGCGCTGCAAAAGCTAAAGACGATATATGCCCGATATCCATCCTCGCCGTTCGTTTTTTATTACTATGCAAAAGTTTATGCTGTGGCTGATGAAGTGCGCAGGGCAAATAAATGTCTGGAAAAGGCTTTATACTATAATCCAAAATATAAAGCGGCACTGATGCTAAAGGGTGATATTAACTATAATTTTGGGAAGAAAATTGCACTGACCAGTTTTAGAGGTAAAGCCAAAAGAAATAAATTAGGAATAATAGCACAGCAAGCTTACGAGGCAGCAGCAAATATGGAACAGGATAACAACTTGAAAGCCATGTTGTATTTCAAGCTTGGAAATGTTTATGCTGAATTATCCGATTTAAATGAAAAGGCAAAACAATATTGGCGAAAGGCTGTTTCGATTGCCCCCCAAAGCGAGGCTGCACAATTGGCGGATAAGAAATTAAAATAATAACACAGACATTACATATTCTATCTTTTTTTCCCATAAATCCGGGTAAAATATTTTTATAAACCAATCCGTAATCTTTGTTTTAAAGCCAATAGAATTGCTTAGTTTCTCAACTGTTGCGATTATCAAGAGAACAGGCAGCATGTGCGTTGCAAGTGTGATTTTAAAAAATCCACAGTTGAGTTTGCGAATCGATGCAAAATTATTTTTTATTAGGACCGGGAAAAATTTATATTCTATTAAAAACAATACAGTCACAGGGCATATTGTGAGTGCCGTTAGGGTCTGAAACCGCCCGTCAATAAATTTATGTCTACCGATTAAGTCACGAATATTGTGTGGGGAATAAGTATTAGGTCTATCGGAGGACACCCCTTCTTTAAGCCATTTTATCATCAAGTAGGAAATTACATAAGCCGTTATGGCATCTACATCCAATATCGGCCTGAAATGGCTGGTATTGCAACCATATATGGCGTTGATTTTCACAGCCCGGATTTTGGATCCCATATCTCCCGCTTTTATCAATATTTCAGTTTCAGTGACATACCTGTCTGTTGTTAGTGGAATTTTATTTATTAATGTAAGTGGGTACAGTCTGAAACCACATTGTGTATCCTCAATGAACTGGTTTGCTGCCAGAGAAACAAAAAATCTGGCAATATGCATAGAATTGTATCTTGCTCTGGGTATCTTCTCCTTTTCATACATTCTCGATCCTATGATAATGTCAGCGGGATTTTTATGATGTGCTTGAATAAAAAGGGGAATATCTTCAGGATTATGCTGTTTGTCAGCATCCATACTGATAACGGCATCGTATTCTTGATCGATAGCCCGCTGAAATAGAACCTTTAATGCATGCCCTTTTCCTCGGTTTTTGTCTATTGATATAATCTCGGCGCCTGCTTCGGCGGCAACCCTGGCAGTATCGTCGGTTGATCCGTCATCTGCAACCATAACGTGAGGAATTTGATTTAATGCTCCTCTAACAACATGCCTTATTGTATCAGCGGCATTATATGCCGGAATTATCACGCAGATTTTAGACGTCATTTTCTAACTATCTTCCGGCTCGGCCCACATAATCTCATGTTTGTTAATAATAACGACCTTTCCGGATGTGCCCCTGTGTTCTGCGTCGGACAAAACCAAATACTGTTCAGGTGAATTTTTGAAAAAATCCGATACCCTCGGAAACTCACCGATATTCAATTTTCCGGTAATCGTTGTTCCGTCCTTAAGCTTAACCACAACGGAACGAAAATTTTTTACCCAGGTGTCAGCCATATCTTGCATAACTTAATCTCCTTTTTACAGTTTGTTTAAACATCAATTATGAAAATGTACTATTTTTGTCTATTTTTTCAAGAAGTTGTTTTGCTTTTGGCGTCAGGTATAAACGAAGTTTGTTTTCCTTGTTTAATTTTTGCTCAACCAAACCTTTGGCCATCAGAAAAGAAAGCGTTTCATTGACCGGCTCTTTTTCAAGTTCCGGATCTTTCAGCAGACCGACCAGGCTTTGATGGACAGGGTTTCCGGCCGCCATTACCTGCAAAATATTTAATTCAGTTTCCGAAATCCCGGCCCGGCCAAGCCGGTTCTTTGAAACTTTCCGGCCGCCGATGTTTACATCATCGTCTGTTTCGATCGGATCGGCGTTACCAGGGTCTCTGGTTATACTGCCGGTTGCTTGGAACCGCTTATTAAAAACATTTTCTTTTAATCTGCAAGAAAACAAGGCAAATAACAGGCAGATGCCATTAAAGATGAATAGATTGACCGGCATTTTGTGCGCAACCGTGAGCAAATTACTGGAGATCATGTTCAAAAACAGCGGTACGGTTAACGCTGAAACAATTCCCAGCAGGCAATCGCCAATCACGGCTTTCAAGACAGATGGTTTGTGATATTCCGATAGAAAAAAATTCACCAAACCGCCCAGTATTCCCGATATTATCATGATGCCAAGGATAAGAAACATATAGCCGTCGAAAAAAGTCGCGAACTCCAGGGCATTCTTTGCTGCATGATTATCCATTTATATTTTCCAGAACGGCAAGTTTTTTTAACTGATTAAAAATTTACCCAAAGTTCAAGTGCTTTTTTTTGTGCGTTCGGGAATTTGGAACTCAAGTTTATGATTCTAATGTTGTTGTTTTTGATATCCGTAAAAGGAGTGATAAATTCGGTTAAATGCTTTTGTAACAGAAGCGCTCCTTGTTTGTCTTCATCGTGGAAATATCGAACGTCTCGATGATGATAATTAACCTTTTGAATTCCTTCTACCCGGAAACCGTTTTGATTTAGAAAAACCGAAAGTCTTTCCATTAATTTTTCATTTTTTTTATTGGTATAATGCACATATACTGTATAGATTCCGGGTTGAATTATGTCCTGTGGCGCACTTATTTTTTTTTCTACAACCTCCGTTGATGCTGACATTTTGCTGGCTGTCTGTTTTTTTTCATTCACCCCATGGGTCGCAGGAGCGAACCGTGAAATTTTTGAATTTATCTGCTTCAACTCGGATAGGGTTTCACGGCTGTTTTCCAGAAGCGTTTGTGTGGTCTCCGTAATCTTATCCGTATTCTTCGCTGTCAGACTGATAATTGCAAGGGTGAGGCAGCTGCCGATCAACAATCCGGCGACCACTCCCAGCCAGGTGTATCGCTTCCGCAGAGACAGTGCCACGGATTTTGTTAACGTGTTCACCAGAAGTTTAAGTTCCTGGACCGATATTTCAACATTTGACAAGTTGTTGTTCATTTGAGTCACTTTTTATTTCTATTTTTTTCTTTGTATCAAAAAAAGATAAACTCGTAAAAAGTCCGATTTAGACGGTTTCGTAAAAAGTTCAAATTCAAGGCGTGCAAATTTTGTAATCATGAGGCGTACTTTTCGTACGTTGAATGATTGCGAAATGCAGCACAACGCAGAAGTTGGACTTTTTACGAAACCGTCAAAAAAAGGTCAATATATCTCGGGTCTAAATCTTTGCTTGATACGTCACCGTATTCGCTTTGGATTTCGCTAAAAAGATTTTCCAGAGTATGGCCCAGTTTTCGGGAAATTTCGTAATTCGCAAAACCGGTCCGCTCTGAAAGCCAGCTCAAAAACGATTCTTTCATGGACCGTCTTATTTTGTACGGCTTTTTTTTGTTTGCCCAGAGATCATCAAATAGGCGTTTGAACTCATCAAGACGTAACGCTTCAATTTCCCCTGACAGGCCCAGGTAATCTCTTGCCCAGAGGGTCAGGATAAAATTTTTATAGGTCAGAAACCGGTCTGTAACCGGTTCGGGATTTATTGCCATTAAAGAAAAGAGATCGTCAAATAGGATAATTTCACTCAATACATTATCCGTAGCCCGTATGTCTTCCATGGACATAAATTCCCTGTAGAGCACCCCTGTTTTATAGTTGTCAAAAAACAACGGTTTTTTAATCAACAGTCCTCCCAGTACTCCCATCCATTGTTCACCCCAGAAGCTCAGCAGCAGACCTTGTTTTTCGAACCAGCTTTTTTCTCGCCATTTTTCGGTCTTCCATTTTAGCTCAAGGGCTATGCCGTATCCGACCTTGAAAATATTGGAAAGCGGGTGGTTGCGTATCAATAGTGCGCAATGTCCGGCATCCGGAGCCCTGTTGTCGGGGGATAACCGTTCAAATCCGATATTCAGGTATCCGCAGACCTTTTTGACAATAGTTTTCAGTTCTTGTTTTTCTCTGATATTTTTCCGATCCGCAGAGATGATAAGATTGCACAGTCCCGCAAATTCGGTATGAATTTGTTCAATAATATCATATATTTCTATTTTTTTCAAGGCAGCGGTAAAAAGATTCTCTTGGTCCAGCATTCCGGAATGATAGAGAGGAACAGGAAAAAACAGCTTCCGGTCAGGATCTGCTGTGGTGAATTTTGTATCCTGCTTATTAAAATCTTCCGGTTTCAACGGCCGATATACGCCGATGGCTTCTTCATATGGCAGAAACCCTTTTTCCGCCAGTCTTACATTGCGGAGTCGATAAGCTTCTTCTTCGGTTTCTGCGGGGATTACGCTGCAAGCCTCCAGCAGAACCTTTTGATATGTGACGTGGTCAAAGGCTGCAAGGGTTTTGAAAAATTGTGAAAGAAACGCGTCGCGATCTTTTTTTATGGTTTCGTCCGACTCTGTTTCTTCGGTTTCAAGCTCGAAGGTATCGTCGAGAAACCTTACATAAAACATATCGTCGTATGTGAAAAACTCATTGCCAAATTCCGATGGATCCTGATCGTGCTCTCTGATTTTAACTTCAATGTTTTTGAACAGATAAAATTCCATGAATTCGGTTTTTTGGTCAAGGAACCACTTGATAAAACGATTCGGGTCTACTTTAAACAACAGGTCAAACCATCGGGTAACCGATTTCAATTCGATTCTATGTTTTTGCCAAACTTCAAGATCTACGATGTATTCCCACTGCCTGGCGGATGCAAGGGATAACAGGGGATGAGAATCTTCGAGCCCGATATCATGGATTAAAAAATAAAAATCCTCTTCAGGGAAGGAATGGATCAGGGCAGCGGGTTGGGGCAAATCTAAAATAGTATTCAAGGCGTTTTCAGGGGACATGGAAACGATTTTTTTCCTCATCTGCTGAAGATTTTCAATTCTCGCAATGACTTTTTTATTTTCCATAGTTTCATTCCGCCTTTTGGGGATTCCAGGGCGCACATTTAAAAAGAAGGAGCATGCCGGGAGCAGCGATAAGCGTACAGGCAATAAAAAAACTTACCCATCCCATGTTCTTGGCAAAAAAACCGGTTGGCGCAGAAGCCATCACCCTGGGAATTCCCATGAGGCTGCTGAGCAGCGCATATTGTGTGGCGGTAAATTTTTTATGTGTAATGCTTGCCATGAATGCGATAAAAGCGGCGGTCCCCATTCCGCTGCTGAGATTCTCAAAAGCGATAACTGTCGACAATAAGGGAAGACTGTTACCCACCCGCGCCAGAACCGCAAAACCGGCGGTGGATACGGCCTGGAGAAACCCAAAAATCCACAGGCTTCGGTTAATCTCAAGGCGGAGCATGATCACCCCGCCGATCAGAGTTCCCGCCATGGTCGCCCAGAAGCCGAACAGTTTTACTACGGCGCCAATCTGGGTTTTTGAAAACCCTATATCCAGATAAAACGGTATGGTCATGGCGCTGGCCATTGTGTCGCCGATTTTATAAAGAAGAATAAAGGCCAGTATCCATAACGCACCCCGCCGGCTGAAGTATTCGATCAGCGGATCAACGACCGCTTGCTTCATGCTCTCCGGAGTCCCCACATCAATTTTGGGCTCCGGCGCCAGAAGCGTGGTGACAACCCCGGGCAACATACAGGCCGCCATGATCTGATAGACCATGAAAAACGGCATGTGATCTGCCATAATCAGGCCGCCGCCGGAAGCGAGCAGCATTCCGACCCGGTATCCGTTGACATACAGAGAAGAGCCCATCCCCAGTTCTTGATCCGGGAGATCTTCTCTTCGATAGGCATCAACGACAATATCCTGCGAGGCGCTGAAAAAGGTTACCAGAAATGCCGCAACGGCCATCATCCATGGATTCTTCCCGGGATCAGTGAAGCCCAGGCCGGATATCGATACCATCAAGGCGGCCTGCGCCACCAGAAGCCAGCCTCTTCTGCGGCCCAGAAAAGGGAGCGTAAAACGGTCCATAACCGGCGCCCAGAGAAACTTTAACGTATAGGGAAGACCCACAAGGGAGATCATTCCGATCACGGTCAGATCTACCCCTTGCTCTTTCATCCATGCCTGCAATACGGTTATGGTCAGAAGAAGCGGCAAACCGCAGGCAAAACCCATCACAAGAGCGACCAGCATGCGGCCGCTGCAAATTACCTTAAAAACGGGATTAATATTATAATTCCTCAAGCTGGGACGGCGTTACAATCGGACCATATTTGTCTCTTAACGCCATGAGACCTTTCTTTTGTTTGTTAAGAACTTCGAACAGCCTTTCCGGGAGATCAGGTTCTTTTCCATATGCCTCTGCCTGCATGTCTATTCTGGCAACAATATTGTCAATATACAAAGAAAACTGTTTAATATATAGATCTTTAGTATATTCTTTGTCGATGATGGAGTGAAAAAGGCTTTTCAGATCATTAAACTTCGGAAGATTGCCGATGGGGGTTTTAATGACATCGACGTCATTGTGTGCATGTCTTTCCAGCCAGGCCAGCCAGACTTTTACATCTCTTTTTTCTCCGATCAGTTTTTTGGAAGTGCCGCCCCTGGCTTCATGGGTCAGAAAATAATTCAATCCCGCCAGTACCGGTTTTTTATGTTTTGCAATTTTCTCATTCCCAAAAAACTTAAATTGAGCGTCCATATAATCGTTCAATGCGCCCGGGATAAAGGGAGCATTGGCCCAGGGCGCCCGTTTAACGCCGGTTGCGCCCACTTCCGTGGCGGTGGCGGCAGACACAATACACGCGCCGATCACCACACCGTGGTCCGAATTTTTAGCGGCCCAGACCGGCGGCATGGTATCGCTGTCTCTACCGCTGTAGGTAATCACTCGGGTTTCCACACCGTTGGGATCTTCCGACCTTTCAGAATAATTGGCCAGGTCCGACGAGGTCAAGGTGCATCTTGCATTGGGATGGGATATGGGAATCTGTTTTCCGTTTTCATCGGTCATCCCCGGTTCCCATGGCCCTTGAAAATTTATTCCCTTAAGCGGGGGATCTTCACCATCCCCGGTCCAGCGGGGAACCCCGTTGTCATCAATGAGAACATTAGACCAGATCACTTCTGTTCCGGGCTTTCGAAGAAGCTCCATAAGATTCGGATCCCCTTCCCAGTTTACATCTTCGACAATACCGAAAATACCGCATTCCGGGTTTATTGAGCAGATGCCGCCGGTTTCATCAATCCACATTTGTGCCAGATCGTCACCGATAAAATGGTTGCCTGCCATGGCCGTAGTGGTTTTTCCGCATCCGCTGGGAGCGGCGCCGGCACACCAGGTTATCCGATCCCCGGGTCCGTCTATACCGGTAATAAACATATGTTCCGACAGCTCATTGCCCCTGTTTTCATACACGGCCTTGTCCACGGAAAACCGGTGGTTTCCTTTTTTCAACAGCAACGTATTGCCGGCATACGTGCAGTTAAAACTGTAGGTGGTTTGATAACTTCGATCCATAAATACCCGTGCGTTGGGCAGATCTTCAAGCCGGTTCAGACCTTCACTGTGAATATTGGTGTAAAAATGTCCCAGACGATCAACCTCATTGTCAAAATCGGAAAACGTATTTCTGTAAAGAATTTCCGCGCTGTGTGACACATATAATGAACTGGTAATCTCTAAAGCGGGATTGGATGCAGGTGCACCCACCGGACCGCGCATATAAAACCCAACGATCATGGTTTTCCCCTGCATAATCCCCGTCATTTTATCCCGGATGTCCATGAGCGCTTCGGCCCTATCCATTTTGTTGGCCAGAGAACTGACATGTTCTCCGGGATTGGCGATATAATACGTACGGTCTATGATGCGGCCCTGTTCATATTTGAGATCATAATGGATGGTATGGTCCTCCATGGGGAGGTCGGCTTCTTCTCCCTTATTTATCGCCATTTCCCTGATTTTTTGTTTATCTTCTTTAGATCCGGTATTGATAAAAACCGTGTCCGGCTCACACATGGCGATGGCATTGGCGATTTTAATAACAACTTCGGAATGTGTTATTTTTTGTATCCGAGACAGACTGGTTGGGTCCAATTTATTTTCAAAAAGTGTGCTTGCCGCTTCAAAACTTGTGATGCCTCCGATTTCAGTTACGATGTCCACGCCTTTTTTCTTCTCTAACATGCGGTTTCTCCTTTATTAAATTGAATCGATAATAATATCGCTCAGATTCCTTTTGGGCACATGATGGACCCCCTGATGGTCCCGCCAGTACCGGATATTATTATCGGGGCCGACAGGTTCTATCACAACTTGTTCTTTGGGTTTCCCGATGGCAATTACAAGAAGTATTTTCAACTGTGTGTCTATATTCAGTATCTTCATGAGCTGTTGACGGTTTATGGCTCCGAACATACATCCGGCAAGCCCCTTTTCTCTGGCACCTAATAGAATGCTCTGGCCGGCAATACCACAATCGTATCCAATATACGGGTTGGACTTTTTGCTATCACCGAGCATAAGAATATATCCTGCGGGACGTTCTCTTTGTTTGGGGCCGGGCCAGTCCTTTAGGTATGCAGCCCATCCAAGGCATGAAAATACCTGGGCGTTTTTCTTAAGGGTCGTGCAAAGGATGTATTTTAAGGGCTGTAAATTTGCCGCTGAAGAGGAAAGCCTTGCCAGATCCACCAGCTGTTTCAAGGTTTCCGGAGTTACGGCATGGTCCTGATGAAATCTGCGGCAACTTCTGTTTTTTCTTATCAGATCTGCAATCATCGGTATGAACTCTTCATTTATTAGTTTCTTAATTGTGAATTTTGTGCTTTTTGTGGCAAAACTTTTTTCTTTTCGCCACAAAGGCACCAAGACACTAAGAACGAATAACAAAATAAAATCCTTTGTGTCTTTGTGCCTTGGTGGCAAATATTTCTTGGTTCCGGCTTGTCCGGGTTGGGCAGTTATAAAAAAAATACTTATCCGTGTGTTATTTCCTGGACCGGCATGTTTTGACGGATCCAGATTAAGACCTTGTCAAACTCATCTTTGAGTTCGGCAAAGGCTTTTCCTCTATGGCTGACACGGCTCTTTTCTTCTCTGGTTAACTGCGCAAAGGTTTTATTTAACGGCGGATAAAAGAAAATCGGGTCATATCCGAATCCATTTGAGCCGGCAGGGCGTTCCGTGATCAGGCCTTGACAGCGAGCTTCATATGTCAGGGCAGGACCTGTGGGAACCGCTATGGAGATGACGCATTCAAAGGCGGCATTTCGGTTGGACGTTCCTTTCATTTCGTCAAGAAGTTTCAAATACCTCTGCTCATCAGTTGCATTTTCCCCTGCATAGCGTGCGGAATGAATGCCCGGAGCACCATCCAGTGCCTCGACCAAAAGTCCTGAATCATCGGCCAAGGCCGGCAACCCGAGGATCCTTGATGCGAAACTCGCTTTTTGATACGCATTTTCATCAAAGGTGTTTCCGTCCTCTTTGAGTGGGGGGATGGGGCCAAAATCATTCAGATTTTTGATGTCAACCGGAAACCCCTTTAAAAGATCCTTGATTTCTGCTGTTTTGCCTTTGTTGCTGGTAGCAATAACCAGCGTCATCAATTCTTTCATTCAAACCTCATTTCATCGCACAACCCATTTAAAGACCAACAAATATAAGTGTTACCGAAGCTTTTTACTATAAATCATGGGTAAATTTTTGTAAAGTTTTTTCAATCGCTTGGTTGTCCAAAGAAAATTCTTTACACGTCAAGGGGTGCTGATATATGAGTCTTTCATAAGATCATACGGAAAATAAAAACTGTAATATCAATTGTAAGGAAGGTACCATGCACAAATTACTCACGGAAGATCCCGGTCTGAAAATGCTGCTTTTGGGCAACGAAGCCATTGCCCGGGGGGCGATTGAGGCCGGAGTCGCTGTTGCAACAACATACCCCGGAACTCCCTCTTCAGAAATATCAACCAATTTTTTCCAGATATCCCGGGAAACCAACCTCTATTTTGAATTCAGCACCAATGAAAAAGTGGCACTTGAAGTGGCTGCCGCTACGGCAAATTGCGGGGTCCGCAGCATGTGTGTCATGAAGCACGTGGGAATGAATGTGGCTGCGGATGTTTTTATGACCCTTGCGTACATTGGCGTTAAGGGGGGGCTTGTTATCGTTACGGCCGATGATCCGTATATGTTTTCGAGTCAGAACGAACAGGACAACCGGTATTACGGCAAGTTTTCAGGTCTGCCCGTTGTGGAACCGTCTTCGGTGCAGGAGGCCAAAGATATGGTTGCTTATGCGTTTGATATTTCAGAAAAACTCCAGCAACCGGTTATTTTCAGAACCACGACCCGGGTAAATCATTCCACGGCTCCCGTGGTGTTTGGCACAATCAAAACAGCCCAAACCAGCGGTGATATTTCCAAGGATCCGTTTCATCAGGTGCCCGTTCCTGCGGTTGCCAGAAATCTTCATGCAGGACTTTTAAGCAAACTTGAGACCGCTGAAACCATGTCCGAAACTTCCGAGTACAATTTCATCAAGGGCAACGGCACCTGGGGAATTATATGCAATGGGGTCAGTTACAACTATGTGTCCGATGCGGTCAAAGATCTGAACATAGAAGATCGAGTCAAGATACTTCGAATCGGATTTTCGCATCCCATGCCCCGGGCCATGATCAAAGGATTTTTAAAAGACTGTGAGAAAGTGCTGGTGGTGGAGGAAGGCGAGCCGTTCATGGAAGAAACGGTCAAGATGTTGGCGCAGGAGGAAAAATTAACCCTTCCGATTTTGGGGAAAAGTCAAAACTATTTCTCACGACTATATGAATTCGATCCTGCCCTGGTCAGACAATCCCTGGCCACCTGTTTTGATGTGGCGTATGCACCGGCCAAGGTTCCGGATCTTTCCGATGTTCCCGAAATTCCGGATCGTCCGCCCAACCTTTGTGCGGGATGCTCTCACCGGGCCACCTTTTATGCGGTAAAAAAGGCCTCGGAAGGTATGGATACCATTTGTCCCACGGATATCGGCTGCTATACCCTGGGATTCCTGCCGCCCCTTGCCATGGGAGATTTTCTGATATGCATGGGAGCTTCCGCAGGAGTATCCTGCGGATTTTCAATAAAGAGCGGCAAAAAAGTTATTTCCTTTATCGGAGATTCCACCTTTTTTCATTCCGGAATACCCGGTTTAATTAATGCGGTCTATAATAACCATAATTTCACCCTGGTCATTCTTGATAACGGCACCACCGCCATGACCGGGCATCAGCCTAATCCGGGGGTTGATATGAAAGAGCTGGATATTGACGGGCACGGGAGGGTGTCGATTGAAGAGATCGTCCGGGCGGTGGGGGTATCCCATGTTTCGGTGATCCGGCCGTACCGGGTTAAAAAGAGTATCGACGCCGTCAAAGAGGCCCTGAACTTTAAAGGGGTTTCCGTGGTGATATCCCAAGAAATGTGTACGCTGTATGCGAAAGGTCTAAAAAAAGCCCGGGGCAAGCCTTTTTTTGTCAGTGACAAATGTAAAAATCATAGAGATTGTATTAAGGATCTGGCCTGCCCGGCCTTTTTCATAGAGGATAACCGGGTGAACATCGATCCTGTCATGTGTTCGGGGTGTTCCGTTTGCGCCCAGATCTGCCCGGAGCATGCAATTTTGCCCGTTAAGGATACACAGGTAACATCCTAACCCAGACAAGCCGGAGAAGCGACTAAGTGCTCTAATTCGTAAATAAATGACGTATTTTATGACAGGCCACCGCATTCAACATAGCGATTGATCATAAAAGTGACTAAAATTTGAAGTGAGCTAAAGTGAACTAAAGTTAAGGAACTCGCCTGGGGCGAGGCCAGTTTAAAAATGATAGAATTCTTCAACTTTAGGCACTTTAGATCACTTTTCACTTAACACTTTTAAATAAAAGGAATAATACAAATATGATACGCAATCGTATTTAAGAATGCGTCTACTAAAGAACCACATTATCACGATAACTCAAAGATTGGATTGTTAAATGAATACAACAAGATTAATAATAGTGGCGGTGGGCGGACAGGGAAATCTTTTGGCTTCCAGGGTTATCGGAGAAGCCGCACTTCTTTCAGATATTGATGTTCACATGAGTGAAATACACGGCATGGCTCAAAGGGGAGGGGTGGTGGAATCCTCAATCGTGTTTGGAGATGCCCAAAGCACCGTAATTTCGGACGGTGAGGCGGATGTGCTTTTAGGGTTCGAGCCGTCGGAAACCCTGCGCGCTTTAAATAAATGCAATTTAAATACGGTTGTTATTACAAATCTGGCCAAGCTTCCGTCTTTTACGGTGACCACGGGAAAAACTGTTTATCCGGATCTGGATGTGCTCCAAGAGTTGATTCGCAAGAAAACGGCAAAGCTTATTGCCTTTGATGCAGCGGCCATGGCCGTTAAAGCCGGAAACGTCTTGTCCGTAAATATGGTTCTGCTGGGCGCTTTGATTCAAACCCAAACCGTTCCTCTGTCCACCGAAAATGTCAAGGAAGCGATAATAAAAAGAACCCGAAAAGCGTTTGTCGAGTCCAACTTAAAGGCCTTCGATTTCGGATTCTCCGCCGCCCAAGAACTCGGATAATTAAATGTCTCTAAAATTCTACAATTTATTGAAAATAAAAGTATTTTTAGGATTATATTTTTAACTCGGCCATGGAATAATGGAATGATGGAATAATGGAATGACGATTTAAAGAAAATGACATTCCTCTATTTAATTTCCGCCAAGAGGAATTTTACAATAACCCAACTTTCCATTTTCCCAGAACCCAATATTCCAGTGTTCCAATATTCCAACATTCCAATTGTGAGTGAAGCGAACTAACTTGTTTCACAGTTTTCATTCAGGTGCTATTTAACCCGAAGCGCCGCTCCATGATTTACAGTTGCCTGTATGCTTCAAGAACTCTCCATTAGAAACTTTGCGATCATCGATGATCTTCAGATATCCTTTTCAGACGGACTGAACATTTTGAGCGGCGAAACCGGCGCCGGCAAGTCAATTATCATAAATGCGGCCAATCTTTTGCTGGGAAGCCGGGCGAATGCCGGGCTCATTCGTACGGGCAGCCAAACAGCGGAACTTGAAGCATTGTTCCAAATTGCAAAGCAAAGCGCCATCGCCGGTATTATGGAAGAAAACGGTTTTCATCCCGAGGAAGGACTTCTGATCAGAAGAATTGTTTCTCGCAAAGACCGCCACCGAATTTATATCAACGGACATCTTGCCACCACTCAAACGTTGAATTTGATCACCGGAAATCTTGCAAGCATATCCGGTCAGCACGCTCATCAGAGACTCTTAAAAGAAGAGAATCAGCTGGAGATGATTGATCAGTTTGGAGATTTGATTTCCCTACGGGATGAGGTTTCCGGGTGTTTTCATGAAATACTCCCGTTGATCCGAAATCTTACAAACCTGAAGGCTAAAAAGGCTCGTCACGCCGAACAGGTTCAGCTGCTTGAATTCCAGCAAAAAGAGATCCGGCAGGCATCCATAACTCCGGGAGAAGACGTGGCCCTTGAACAGGAACGAATCCGTCTGAAAAACGGAGAAGAACTTTTTCAGGCGGTTCACAGCAGCGTTGAAGCGCTTTACAGTGAACAGGGTGCGGCTGTTGAACGCCTTGTAGCGGTGAAAAAAGATCTTGAAAAAGCTTCCCGCATAGACCCGGCCCTGGTCCCAGAAACAGAGCGTATTGCCGAAGCAGTCATTTATCTTGAAGATATTGCCGAAGCCCTTAGAACTTACCTGAACAATATACAGATCGACGAAAACCGTCTTGAAACGGTTGAAGCGCGCCTTGACACCCTGGCCAAGCTCAAGCGCAAATATGGAACGTTTCTTGAAGATGTATTTTTGAAACTCGAATCCATAGACCGTGAGCTTTCAGGAATCGATAATCTGTCAGAGGATATCGCGGATACTGAAAAAAAGCTTTCCGATTTGAACGACAAGTTGGTTAAACTGGCCGTAACTCTTTCAACCAAAAGGAAACGTACGGCCGCGACACTTGCCGGAAAAGTGGAAAAAGAGCTCGGCACCCTTAAGATGTCCCAAACCAAGTTTGAGATTTCTTTTGGAACCGTACCGGTGGATGAACATACAGAACCCTATCTTGCAACCCAAGAGAGCGTCATCACTGAGACCGGAATCGACCGCATCACCTTCCTGATTGCTCCGAATGTGGGAGAGCCGCTCAAGCCCCTAAATAGCATTGTCTCGGGCGGGGAACTTTCACGGATTGTTCTTGCATTAAAGGCCATACTGGCCAAGAGCGAAGCGGTTCAGACCATTGTTTTTGATGAAGTTGACGCGGGAATCGGAGGAAGTGTGGCAGAGGTCGTTGGGAAAAAGCTGTCATCCCTTGCCCGTCACCATCAAATCATCTGTATTACTCATCTGCCTCAAATCGCAAAGTTCGGCGACCATCATTTCAATATCTCAAAGCATGTCGTCCGAGGGAGAACTCGAACAACCATAACCCGTTTAACCGAGTCGGAACGCGTCAAAGAGATTGCCAGGATGCTCGGAGGGGAAAAAATTACCCGCGCCACGCTGGATCATGCCCATGAGATGCTGAATAACACAGTTTAAAATACCATGACTTTTTATAGCATTCCGCCATTTCTGACATTGTGCTGCTTTCTCGGTCTTGCCGTTCTGACTATTTTCTTTGGCCCCAGAACAAAAACCAACCTGCTTTTTTTTACGATCTGCATCCTGGGGTCTTTTCTTTATATCGACATCCTGTTCGCCTTCAATGTCACATCGGAAAAAACCGCTCTTTGGGTCAGTCGTACGGATCATTTTTTTATTATTTATCTCTTCCCCGTATACATTCATTTTTTTCACGCGTATCTCAATATTTCGGGTCGAAAATGGCTGATCCGGAGTGCATACGCCTATGCATTTATTCTGATGTGCGTTACGCCCACGCCGTATTATATCGAATCCATGCACAAACATTATTTCGGGTATTTTGCAAAGGGCGGACTCCTTTATCCTTTTTCAGGACTGGCCGCGCTCTTCGTTACCCTGTATGTGCTGGTACAGTTGTTAAACGCCATCCGCAAAGAGACAGACAGTTCCCACAAAAACCGGCTTAAATATCTGTTTGCCGGATTTGGAATCATGGGTCTTATGAACGGATTGAATGTGTTTCCCATATCCGGATATTCCGTATATCCTCCCGGCAATTTAAGTTTTATTCCCCTGATTATTTTTGCTGTGGGACTTTTTAAGCACGATCTTCTTGACATGGGAATACTAATCAAGAAGAGTCTTGTTTATTCATTTCTGACCGCATTTCTGACCTGCTTGTATGCTCTGATCATCATTATGGCGGATAAGGTGTTTAAGAACTTTAATTTTTCTGATTCCATTTATTTTCCCATATGCTTTTTTCTTTTGATCGCTTTTGTTTTCGGACCGCTAAAATCAAAAATACAGGTGGTTATCGACGGCATCTTCTACAAAGGCAAGTATGATTATCAGAAAACCATCAAACGGGTCAGCCAGTTGATCGTATCCGTACTCGATTATGATCAGATCGGCAAACTTCTGATGGATACGGTTGTTGATACCATGAAGGTCCGTCATTGTGCGCTTTTTTTAAAGGATTCATCGGGATCTGGTTTTATAACTTTTTCCACCCGCGGAGAATCCATCGACCCGGGTTGCTCCATTTTGACAAACATCCCCGCGCGTGTGATCGAATTTATGAAAAATCAGCGCCGGCCCGTTATACGGAAAAATCTTAAGCAAAAGATTTCAGCGCCCGAGATACGGGACGTGCTCAAAGATCTGGATGGGTTGGGCGCGGAGATCATTTTACCCATGATCTTTGAGGAAAACCTGAACGGATTTATGGTTATGGGGGAGAAACTTTCCGGGGATCTTTTCACGCGTGAAGATATGGATCTTCTCGAGACACTTGCCGGACAGAGTTCACTGGCTGTTGAAAATGCGCGTTCCTATCAGTCGCTGAATGATCTGAAGGAGAATCTTGAAAAAAAGGTCCAAGAAAGGACCGTAGATCTGAAACACGCGCTGGTTGAAAAGGAGCGAACCCAGGAAATGTTAATCCGATCGGAAAGCCTGGCCGCAATCGGACAATTGGTTGCCGGCGTTGCCCATGAATTGAACAATCCCTTGACAACGGTGACCAGCCTGGTACAGGCCACCATAGAAGATATTGAGCAATGGGATCAACACCACCCCTTTGACCCGGACGTGATAGACGACCTGAAGTTTGCCGATAAGGAGCTTGGCCGGGCCAAGTCGATTGTGGCCAGTCTGTTAGGGCTCTCCCGGCAGACCCAGACCTATTCGGAAGCGGTGAGCATGAATTCGGTGGTAAAAGATGCGTTACGGATTATGCACAACCAGTACAAACATCACGGTCTTGAAATCGTGGAAAATTATGACCCGGACCTCCCGGATATTCAGGGAAATTTTGCCAATTTGGGGCAGGTGGCGCTGAATATTATTCAAAATGCCATTCAGTCTGTTATCCATAACAAGGGAGTTATAACCCTTGATACATGGTTTGACCCTGACAGACGCCAGGTGGTTTTTTCCTGTAAAGATACCGGGCCCGGCATTCCCGAATCCATGCGCCAGGATATTTTCAAGCCCTTTTTCACCACCAAAGAGGTTGGCAAGGGAACCGGCCTTGGATTATATATTTGTCACGAAATTGTCCGGAAACACGGCGGCACGTTAAAACTCAGAGACAGTGACGGACCCGGTGCGGTATTTGAGGTAGCGTTGCCCATAGACGGTAAATCTTGACAATTTCGAAAAGATGATAAAAGATATTCAATAAAAAGGAGAATACAACCATGCCGATATTTGAATTTAAATGTTTAAAATGTGAGGAATATATTGAGATGCTTGTCATGAATCAAGATGAGGAAGTTGAACTAAAGTGTCCAAAGTGCGGCGGCGAGGAACTGGAACGGGTTCTGAGCACCACCAGCTACACCATGGGTTTTGGTTCCGCAGGCACCAAGGTGAAAACTCAGAGCAGGACCTGCTCAAGCGGCAGTTGCACCACCTATGACATACCCGGGCACACCCGGTAAGCGCTTTTTCCGGAAGAACCATGCTGATACACGATGATATATTTTCATGGAGAGGATGGGGCGGCAAACTCATGCTGGGAAGCGGGAAGTGCCGGCTCCGGATCTATGATCTTAAAAAAGATGATAAAAAAAGTCTAATGCACTTGAGGCCGATTATCGTGGTGGTTTCAGATGTTCCGGGCAGTAAAATGTCGTTAAGGGCCGCTACCAGCCACATCGTCACGGTTGTTGCAAAAGAGTTTAACCTGGATCCACACCGCATGCTCTGGATAGAATATTATCCGGAGAATAAATATGGTATTGGTGGCAAACATGTGATTCCAGAAAAATTTGATGCTGTTGAATTCACATGGCATGAAGACAAGGCCATACAGCCAAAATGGCGAACCTTAAAGCCGCCGCTGCTGGATGAAATTAAGAAACTGGTAAACGGTTGATCAACACCTCTTGAGAATTTAAAACTCCAATTGAGCGAAAACGCTCAATCGGAAGTTATTTGTTATCCGTTATCCGTTATTATATAAAGTATAACCCACCATTTTATATCTCTATCAACAGTGGAATATAATTCCAATAACTATTAACGATTAACACCGAATCGATTTTTGACTCGATTCGGGTAAAATTCTAACGGGTTTCCCACTCTTTGCGCGTATTGCTCTCCCCAACACAAAATAAGCTTGATTATTATCATTAAATGATGCATAGTAAACGCATTAAATAATGTGCTGAAATGGATAATTATGAGGTGATAAAATGACATTAAGTATAACTGAGGATATACGTTCCATTACCGATTTAAAGAGAAACACCAACTCGGTCCTGAAACAAATTCATACAACAAAACGACCGGTTGTTCTTACAGTAAATGGAAAAGCCGAGGCCGTGCTTATGGATGCAAAAGAATATGAAAAAATTACAAATGCATTTAATTTACTTAAGCTTCTTATGCCAGCAGAAGAAGATATAAGCAACAATCGCTATAAAGAATCAAGGGCCTTCTTCAAGGAATTCAAACGTGACAAAAAAATATCAGGTTAATTTAACCGAGCAGGCACAAAATGATTTGGAACGTATTTTTTATTACATTGCAGCCGACAGTTTGAATAACGCTATGAATTTTGTCCTTGAGTTAGAAGAAAAGGTTTATTCACTTGAGACTTTTTCCAATCGCCATCCATTAATCCGTGAAAATGAATTTTTTGGCACCGACTATCGACACCTGATTTATAAAAAATACCGGATAGTTTATCGTATCATAGATAATTCAGTTTTTATTTTAAGAATAATTCATGGAGCAAACCTCCTAAAGCTATAAAAAAGACTGCTAACGATTCGTTAACGACCCATAGATTGTCTGATAAGTATATAATGAAAAAAAGACCATGCATATTTCCGTCTTATCCCATCAAGTTTTTACAATTTGTCCTGTAGTTGCTGCTCGCGGTTTCAGCCGCGACAGCCAGCTCATAACGCGTCTGAAAACATGGCGGTCACACCTTGGAAAATAAATTCTCAAAGCCGGATACAATCTTTATCGTTATTGTTAACCGATAAAATTTAACTTGAAAACAGCATTAGTATGATTTGTTAGTCATACTAAAGGTGATAAAAATGGCTGCTTCAAAAATAGCAATTACAATTGATGACAGGATGTTGAAACAACTTGATATTCTTTTTAAATCGAAATATTTCCTAAAACGAAGCAAAGCTATTCAGGTCTTGCCACCTCTCAAGATAAACGTTCACGTCATCTACGCCGGTGCATTTCAACCCCCTTGACCCCCTTTATCTTTTTGACATGTCTCGTTGGTCTCAGCATAATTATTCAAAGATATTCATAGGGTTAACAATATTCTATTAATGGATAACCAGATAACAGGTAACTCTCAATTGCGTTTTCGATCAATTGGGGTATTAGAAAACTAATACCATAAAATATAAAATCTAATACTAAAGTATTAGAAAGTTCCTATAAAAATCATACTGTTGGCGTATTGACTGGGTTATGTGAAGGTTGTATAAACCTGTTAATAAAATTCAAGAAAAACATTTCCGAAACTTAAACTTAATTGAGCGAAAGTCGAAGCTTGCCCGCCTATGGCGTGGATACCCCAGATTCAAGGCGTCATGGGCGAAGCCGGAAAAACACAAGGGTTTTCATTCTTGACGGTTTTTTTTCTGCACAATGTAAAGAATGAAGGTCTTACCCTTCGGCTGTTGCAATCTTTAACGTTCGAATGGAATAATAATGAGACCAAAAGAATCAGACTGGAAAAAGTTCAAAAACTCTCTCGATAAATGGAGAGAAGGTTACCTCAAAAGAAAAAATGATGAAATACGAGCAATACTTAAAGATAACGACCTGAATGAAACAGAAAAATTTTGGAATATCGTCGATTTTCAAAAAAATGAATCAAAAATATTACGGAATTGTTTTGATGGTTATTCTAGGTCAAGGATGTCTTTGCATATGGTTCTTATGAAAAAGTTCGAAATGATATGCCAAGAAGATATAAAAAAATTTAGTGAAGAATTACAAGAACATTTGAAAAATGTTGAAAGGATTTAATCGAACAACGGGCTGGACAAAGTGTTAAGATTCGAAAACTGTGTTTGTACGCTTTATTGGAACGCACCGAGAGTATGATAAAATTGATGCGGAGGTGATCTAAATGGTTAACCGCCTGATAAAAAATGAAGAAGATTATGACATGGCGCTATCCCGCATTGAACAGCTTATGGATGCCAAATCCGGCACCGCCGAAATGGATGAGTTGGAATTGCTGACTGCGCTTGTAGAAATGTATGAAGAACGTTACTTCCCCATTAGCCCACCTGATCCCATTGATGCGATAAAGTTTTCGCATGGAGCAGTTAGGATTAGGCCAGAAAGACATGGTTCCTTTCATCGGGACTAAAAGTAAAGTATCTGAAGTTCTGAATGGTAAACGCACACTTACCCTGGTCATGATGCGATCGCTGAACAAACGTTTGGGATAGGAATCCGATTGAGGACAAGTCAACGACCGCAGAGGTATATGCTTTGGCGGCAAAATTAAAGATTCATCCCGCAATCATTGCAGGAAGAATCCGGTATGAGCAGAATAACTATAAATTGCTGTCCAAGCATGTCGGCAGCAAACAGATTCGAAAGCATTTTGCCGAAAGCTTTATGGAAGGGGCGTTATGAAAGAGGGGTGAGAGCTGACGGGCATCAATAAAACGTCCATATCCGAGGGTGTTTTAGTCGCTGAAATTTAAACAAAATGTCTAATAATATTAAAAGAATTAAAGGTCTGCCCATTTGTGCTTTTATACTTTTGCCGAAAAAGCTATAATTCATGTTATATATATATGATTGGCATATGAATATCGAAAATAGGGACCGTTATTTACGAACGTTTGAAGACTTGCTTTATGATTCTGTCTACATATTGACCCCATTCAGAGCCATTCACCCTTCACTAAAGCTGGCAGACAACCTGTACAAACCGAAAGAATGTTATGCCATCACTGAATCCTCTGCAAAAAGGCTCTTATCAATCGCTTTTTCATAAGCCGCCTTTTTAGTGATGCGGTCGTCTTTGACCAATTGAGCCAGGTGCGAATCCATGGTCTGCATGCCTTCGCCGGAACCTGTTTGAATCAGGGAACCAATTTGTGAAATTTTACCTTCCCGAATCATACTGGCCAACGCAGTGGAACCGATCAGGATTTCATTGGCCGCACAGCGACCCTTTCCGTCTTTGGTTTTTAATAACTGCTGTGCGACTACAGCCCGTAAGGATTCGGAGAGCATGGTACGCGTCTGGGACTGCTGGTCGGACGGAAAGGCATTGATAATTCGATCAATGGTTTTGGCTGCGCTATTGGTATGCAGCGTGCCAAAGACCAGGATGCCGAGTTCGGCACAAGTCAACGCCAGAGAAATAGTTTCCAGGTCCCGCATTTCACCTACCAGGATAATATTGGGATCTTCACGACCGGCCACCATCAGCGCGTCGCTAAAGCTGCGAGCGTGTGAACCGATCTCCCGCTGGGTAAAAATACATTTTTTATTGGGATGCACAAATTCCAGCGGATCTTCAATTGTAATAATATGGGCTTTCCGAGTGTCATTAATATAATCGATCATGGCAGCCAGGGTTGTCGACTTACCGCTACCAGTAGGGCCGGTAACCAGAACCAGGCCCTTGGTAAAATCGGATATTTTCTTTAAGACCGCCGGCAGGTTAAGTTGTTCCATGGTCAGGATTTTGGTGGGGATAATACGGAAAACCGCGCCAATACCCCGATGCTGATAAAAAAAGTTACACCGAAAACGGCCCACACCCTCCAGTTCATAGGCTTTGTCAAAATCCCAGTTGGATTTAACCGCTTCCTGTTGTTCCGGGGTGAGGATCTCAAACAGGATTTGCTCGTTCGATTCCGGGGTTAAAACCGGGTGATCCAGAGGCACCAGCTCACCTTTGGCGCGCAACAGGGGGGGGAAGCCGATGACCATATGCAAATCGCTGGCGCTCTGTTCTTTCATTTCCGTAAAGTAAGTATCGATCGTTGCCATCGTAGTTTTCCCTTTCTATGGATTCGATTTGGTCGCTGCGTCGGTTTCCGTTTTAAGCGATTTGGATTCCTTATCCAGGTGGGTTTTAAACCGTTGTGGTTTATTGGCCAGAGCGTAAGCGCTGCCGGCGCTTATTTGGCCCTCCTGCATCAAATTAAACAGGGCATCATCCATATCCTGCATACCGTCCTTTTTGCCCGTCTGCATCATGTTAGGAAGCTGGAAGGTTTTACCATCACGAATAAGATTAACCATAGGCAAGGTGCCGATTAAAATTTCAACCGCAAGAACCATGCGCGTATTATCCAAACTGGGAACCAGACGCTGGGTGATAATGGCGCGCAGGGATTCAGCCAGCATGGCCCGGATTTGATTCTGTTCGCTGGGCGGATAGGCATCAATGACCCGGTCTACGGTTTTAGGTGCGCTGGAGGTGGCCAGCGTGCCGATCACCAAGTGGCCGGTTTCAGCCGCTGTAATGGCCATGGATATGGTATCCAGATCCCTTAATTCGCCAATCATGATGACATCCGGATCTTCCCTGAGCGCGCTTTTTAAGGCGTTGGCATAGGAATGGGTATCGCTTCCAATCTGGCGCTGATTGATTGCGCATTTTTTAAGGGGATGCACAAACTCTATCGGATCCTCAATCGTCAACACATGGTGGGCACGATTGCTGTTGATGTAATCGACCATGGCCGCCAGAGTGGTTGATTTGCCCTGGCCGGTTGCGCCGGTAACCAGAATCAAGCCCTGGTGATTGTCTAATATTTTTTCAACGATCGGCGGTAGCCCCAACTCTTCCAGGGAGGGGATGTGCGGCGGAATAATCCGGAAGGTGGCACTCAGTCCACGATTATGCATCATGGTGCTACCCCGAAAGCGGCCTAGCTCAGGAACCTCGATAGCGAAATCAAGCTGCAGATTTTCTTCCAGCTTTTTTCGCTGTTCAGGGGATAGAATTTCATACACGTACTTTTTACACTGGTCCGGGGTCAACGGCGCATTCTTCAATTTGCGCAGGCGCCCTAACTGGCGCAGCATAATCGGTTCGTTCGGCACCACATGCACGTCCGAAGCCTTATAATCAACAGCTGCTTTAAATACTTTTTCCAGAATCGCCATGGGTTTTCCTTTTCGTTATTAAAATCAATCAGGATTTATCGAATCTCAGATGGATTGAATAGTCGTTGTTCAAATTGAAAATGACCGCTCTAATCGTAACGATTTGATACCTCCTCTCTCAATATAGTACCTTTTTCCTAGAAAATTTTCCCTAAAAAATAAAAATAAAATCATACTTTCTTCGTATTTACAACTTAGAATAAAGTTGGTAAAAAATTTATAAATGAAAATAATGGGGTTACCGAAAGCTTGTTCTTTGAGACTTCCGTCGGACTTCCCGGATGTCCCTAAAATTATAAGTTTCTATTTTATCTGATATAAGATAGCATCCTGCTATGCCATGTAATGCTCGAATTGATGCTCCCGGTGCCCTTCATCATATTATCGTAAGAGGCATGGAGCGAAGAAAAATTATTTTATAAAGAATCTGAGTGTTATCAACTGGAGTGACCAGATTGCATGAACAGACATAAGGTAGCCACGGGACTAAATCCTTTTTTTTCAGTTCTATTAAAGCTTTTATTAGGCTGTGGTATCGTTGCTTTTTTATTAATCAAGCTGGATTTATCAAAAGTTGTCCTTGCCCTTCAAAAAGTAAATTATGTATATCTTTGCCTTGGATTGATTGGGACCCTATTTAGCCGCATTCTGATGGCATGGCAAACAGCAACGGCTATCCAGCACTACGGTATTGTGTTGAGCACGAAACGAGCGTTTATCATCAACCAAATCGTCAATTTCTATTCACTTTTTTTGCCATCCGGGCTCACCGGATTGGGAATTAAGTGGCACCGCTTCTCCCAGCATTCAGGCAAACGCGCCGAGACTTTCGCCGCCATTCTATACATCAAAATCTATTATCTATGTTTCATGTTGACTGCAGGTCTGCTGGCCTTAGTATTTGATAACCCCTTTGGCCCAAAAATAATGTACTATGCGGTTCTGGCATTTTTTCTGGCCATCGCCTTTGTTCTGTTCATTTCCTACGCGCATTCGGTTCCTCTGATCGCCAACTCTTGCGGGCAAGTTTTACGTAGGCTTCCAGATTGGCTTGCTATGCGTTTGCACAAATTATTAAGTGAAATGAATTATTTCAAACAGCTTACGCACTTGCAGCTTTTTTATTTCTTAGTGCCCCCCCCGCTGGTGCTTTGCTTTGTTGCTGTGGTGTACTATTTGACGGCTTTGGGATTAGGTCTAAAAATACCATTATTTTCAGCTGTATGGATCGGAGCAATTGTCGTTCTCATTCAGCATATACCAGCTTCTATTGCTGGCTTGGGTTTGCGAGAAGGGGTCTTAGTCTTGATTTTACCAATATACGGAGTTACGCCGCCTCAGGCTATGGCTTTTTCGTTAGTTTTGTTTGGCTATGTATTAGCGATGGGCTTCTTGGGAGGGCTCTTTGAGGTCAATGAGCAGTTCTTTAAAGAAAGGACCTTTTAGAGTAATGCTCAATTTACACCGCAGCGATAGACTACTAATGATCTTTGAGGTGCGGACGTTGAAAACAAATGAGATTGCTAAAAAAAACTGTATTTTAAAAATCGCCGATATCTCCGTCTTTGCACTTAACCCTGATTACATGTAACTGCAATTGAGTGCAACTATCTAAATTTGTTTGATATCAAAATAGTATCTTAGCAAAGATTTCATTTTTTTAGACCAACAGGATTGCGAATACGACACAATATATAGTATCATCACCGATGCTAAATTTTTCAGCGGTGATATCGTTTTTTTAAAAGGGGCAAATCCAATTTTTTGGAATTTGTCTTTTTCATTTTGATGATATATGTAAAACAGTTAGAGTTGATTCAGGTTGTTAGAATGGCAAATGGAAGTACCTATGATAATAAAAAGAAGACAAAGGAACTTGCGGAATAACCGAAAATCAATAAAAGGAACCCCATGTATCTTTCTCATTACAATTTGGCGTACAAACCTTTTCAGATGAGCACGGATCCGGGCTTTCTCTGGCTGGGTGAAAAGCACAAAGAAGCCCTTGCCATGTTGAAATATGCCATTGTTGAGAACAAGGGAATTCTTGCCATGACCGGTGACGTGGGAACGGGCAAGACCACGCTTATTAACGCCCTCATCCAAAGCCTGGGGGATGACACACTGGCCGCTATTATTTACGATCCGAGTTTGGGAGTATTAGAATTTTTTAATATTATTTCCTTTGCATTTAACATGGGGAGAACCTTTGACGGCAAAGGTGAGTTTCTCATTTACTTCAAACGATTTCTAAAAGAGGTGCGTGCACAAAATAAAAAAGTATTGCTGATCATTGACGAAGCCCAGCGGATTAATAATGAACTGCTTGAAGAGATCCGGCTGTTATCGAATCTTGAAGATGAATACGTTAGACTCATGAATATTTTTTTTGTGGGGCAGAATGAATTCATCGACATTTTAAAGGAATATAAAAACAGGGCACTTAGACAGCGAATTACACTCAGGTATCACATTGAGCCTTTGACGCTAAGTGAGACGGAATCGTATATCTGGCATCGGCTTAAAATTTCCGGTGCTAAAGCACGTATTTTTAGCTCAGACGCAGTTCAAGAAATCTTTTCTTTTTCCAACGGCTATCCCCGCCTGATAAATATTATCTGCGATCATGCCCTGTTGAGTGGCTATGTCAGGGAGATTCTAATCATAACCGCAGATATTATTAATGAGTGCAAGGAAGATCTGAAGATATCGAACCTGAAGACAGATCAGGATCCCTATGTTTCCGATGATGAGAGTGAATCAAAACGTAAAATTTCCGATATACAGAAAGATACCGATAACTCTCACCGGGATAAGAGTGAGTCAAAACCCGGGATTCCCGTTATACAGCAGGAAGAAAGCTCCGAGCATAGAAAAACTCCTAACTTAATAAAAGAAAAACGTCTATATAAAAGAATTAAGGAATTATTAATGGAAGAAAAACGTATAGATAAAAGATTTTCGGTTAAACTTCCTGTAAAGCTGGAGGCCATAACGTCAAGCAGAAAAAAAGTTTTTCTTGCTGAAACCAAAGACATATCTGCCACCGGTGCTTTCATTTATACAAAGGAGGCCTCTTATATTCCAGATGATTCGCAGTTTATTATAGACTCTTTCCATCCGAAGAAAAGCACTATAAAACTAAAGAGATTGAAGCAGTTGAAAAATTGTATGGGCACTGTGGTGCGCTCAACTTCAGAAGGTATAGCAATTCGTTTTAACAGGCCGATCGAACTATTTGTTTAAATTTCTTTTAAATTCCAACAATCCTGAGAGTGGGAGCCAGCATTGGCTCACAGAAATAGACGATAGCATCAGCATGGGGCAGGTCGCATTCTCGGCGGGTTTTAGGTTATGGAGGAAGGAGAATTCCTATACAGTATATCCATAATTTTCGGGTAAAGAGCATCGCAATCACGTTTGTAAAGAATGTGCCAAGAAGCCAAGAGAGATGGGGGTAACACCTTGATTATTGATTAAAATGAATTGACACTTCTGATGGATGTTGCTAATTGATTCGGGCACTGAGAGCTTGAAGGGACCGAATTGAAAAATTTGCCAACTGGCAATAATCCAAAAACTGTTTGCAATAGCGATGAAGCATGATGGCAGCTCTCCGATTTCACTGCATTTATTGTGTTACAGGGCGTTCGCGGTAGCTTATTACAGCTTCACGCCCTGCGCCTTGCAACTGCGGCGAAATTGGCAATTGCAGATTTTAGGTAAAAGGCAAACTGCGCAAACTGCTGGGTTTGTGGGTTAGGTTTTAAATTTTTAAATTGATATGGAACAACTTATCTCCGTAATAATCGGTGTGCTCATTGCCTCAATATTATCAATGGGTTACATGCACATTTCCGAAAATTTAAAAATTAGGAGCGAAGTGCTTCTTGAAGTCGTTGGTTTTTGTGATGAAATATATCACCATCTTCAGAATTTTCATGTTTATAAAAATGCGGGGTACACAGATAGGGATCTTGATCTTACAATTGAGGATTATCGGTGTTTAAGCAGAGAATTGACTGTGGTTCTCACATCTACCAAAGTCTATAAAAAAATGGCGCTAGCTTTTGGAGAAAAAGAGGAACTTGGTCTTTTCCTTGAGTTAAGCAACCAATTGCGCCAAGTTGCGAGTATTTTGCACAGAGCCATGCCAAGTGCCGGGATTAACGAGGGACAGCAAGTCAACCAACTTTTCAAGGATAAGATTGATCCGTTACGACACAAGCTAATTAGAGACTTGATAAAAGGGGCAAAAATTACCGGAATCCTGCCCGATATATATAAATGCCAGATGCCTACATTTTATAAGATAACATCTTATTTTATAAAACCAAAAACCTAACCTTTTTGCTTCACGCTGCCCAGTGTTCCGCTTTCGCTCCACACCGTCAGGTGAGCAGGCCGTCTGGTCTGCGGTGCATTATCAGGACAGGCATCTAACGGGGCCATACCACATCAATATTCAGACACCATGGCATCATTTTTATGAAATACCGGGGTGGGCAAATGTCGAGGATTAGACTATACATGGCCCCCATGAAGGGGTTTACCGATCATCTGTTCAGGAGTGCGTTTGCAGACCATTTCGGCGGGTTCGACCTGGCGGTGGCTCCGTTCATCGCCAGCAAACCGGATCACCGCATCAAGAAAAAGTACGTCAAAGACGTGCTTCCGGAAAACAATACCCGCATGCCGGTTATCCCTCAGATTCTGAGCAAAACCGCAGCGGATTTTATCGTTCTGGCCAACTACCTGTATGACCTGGGGTATGACACCGTCAACTGGAACCTGGGCTGTCCCTATCCCATGGTGGCCAACAAGAAACGGGGCTCCGGCATGCTGCCCTACACGGACCGAATTCGGACCTTTCTCGACAGGGTCATTCACGAAATCCACGGATCACTTTCCATCAAAGTACGGCTTGGATGGAAAGAAAACGCCGATATTTTCAGGCTGCTGCCGGTTATCGACCAATACCCTCTATCGGAAATCATCATTCATCCCCGAACCGGTCTGCAGCGTTACGAAGGGTCTGTGGACCTGGACGCTTTTGAAGATTGCCTGGCCGTGATACGACACCCGGTGGTTTACAACGGGGATATCCGAACGGTTGGCGATTTCAGGCGGCTTTCCCGGCGCTTTGACCGCGTTCATGCATGGATGATCGGACGCTGGTGCCTGGCCGATCCCTTTCTGCCGGGTCGTATCGCAACGGGTGCCGATGATATTCCGGACAAAATCTATCGGATGCAACGGTTTCACGAGGCCCTGTTTGAGGCCTACAACGGCGTTTTAGATGGTCCTTCCCACGTGTTGAACAAGATGAAAGGACTCTGGCGATATTTTTCACTGCCCTTTGAAGACTGCAGAAAGACAATGAAAAAAATTACAAAAACGCGCCAGCCGGATCAGTACCTGGAGCGGGTAAATTTGTTTTTCGGGACGGAAGCGCAATTGCGCCAGCCGAAGGCGGACCCTTCGGCCTGAAATGCTTTTTTTCAGGAGATATGCAGGTCCGGTTTTCCCTTGCGGCGCCTGATGACTTTGACATCACTGGATATGTTTTTGGTGGGTTGATTTTTGTTTTTGTCCTGGTCGTTCTGTGCAAAAAGCTGGAACAGCTTTGCCTCAATTTCTTTTCGTTTGTTCTCTTCCATTAATCCTTCTTCTTTTTGGGTGGATTGTTTTTTAATAACCAATTGCCCCCTAATTCAGCGAACCGGTTAAGTGCTCGTATAAATGCCAGATGGCCTTTTCCGCGAATCTGGTTATCTCTTCCGGTCACCTATTGGTAATCATTTTTACGTATGTGAAACGAAAAAAAAGGTATTTAAACCGGATAATGGATACAGATCGATTCGGGGATAACGATATTCCCGTTCAGGAAAGTTAAATCACTTTGCATGCTGGCTATCCTATTTAACCGTGCTTGGCAAGTTCAAAATGCACTTTTTTTGACCCGTTTGATCGGGCAGCAACCTATATGGTCAAAAAATTGCATCTATTCAAATAGTTACCATTTTAAAAAAATATTGCCCGAGATGACGAAAAAGCCTAAAATTTTGACGGCCCGGTTAAGTTCGAATATTCTATCATATTATTTTCGTAAGTTTCCCGACCGGATGCGATCGAGGGCGGTTTGGATGGGTTGCGGGTCGATATGCCGCATGAGGGTGCCGATGTACTGAATCTGCCTTCGCCGGGCGCCACGGCTTTTTATTTTACGTGCGAATTCGATGGCCGTCAGAAGCTCATCCGGCAGCCCCATGGTTTCAAGCTGGCCCAACGGCAGGGCGACCAACTGTTCGCCCAGGCGCTGCAGGGCCCGGTCTTCATTTTTTCTTTGGGTTCTGCTTTTATAATCCGTATCCATTTTGCAGGCCGCCGCCTTCCGGTCTACTCAACATCAATACCCGTTAAAATTTTCTTCCTCCGGCGCGTTCGCGTTCTTCCCACCGAAGAACGGACTTTCCCAAAATTAAGTTGATTTTACAGCCAAACTCTTGCAATATTTACCTTAACGTTGCAAAAGTCGGAGAACTTCAGAGCCGCGGCGTCAAGGGTGAAGCCGTAATAGTTCTACTGCGAACCCTTGACAACAAAGGATCTGGAGTTCTCCGGCTTTCCCGAAGGGTAAAAAACATGGCGAAAAACGGCCAAGATCCTTGAATTCGCCAGCGGTTAATTCCTGGACAGGACGCCTTTGTATCTTTTTGTCTAATATTATCAAAACTGTATACTTAATTTGCCATGCTTTTTATGCAACATTAGGGTTTACCATGGTTCGGCAACGGCAGGGTTCATTAACAGCTAATACCGCAAAAAGTTTGAAATGATCAAGCAATATCTCGGCCGTTCTTTCCGGCTCCGATTGAAACGAAAGTGGTGAAAAATGGTATCAACCGATTGGGTCAAACGCCGTAGAAGAGAAAAGCGGCAAGCGGCGGTATATCAGTATCAGAAGGATTGCCGTTATTTTGCCCAGATAGCCGACGGCTTAAAAGAAGCTGGCGCGGAGGAACTGGCTGAACTCGGCGCTGAAGATGTCAGGCCGGAATTCAGCGGAATTTATTTCAGGGCGGACAAATCAACCCTGTATGGAATTAATTATCTGACCCGGCTTGTTTCACGGTGCCTTGCGCCTTTAATATCATTCGCTTGTCATGATACCGATATGCTGTATCAAAAGGCCAAACAGATCGAGTGGGAAGATTTTTTTGCAAAAGGCAATACCTTTGCCGTATCGGGGAATGTTTCCGACAGCGCGATTTCGCATTCAAAGTTCGCTGCCCTCCGCCTTAAAGATGCGGTGGCCGACTATTTCAAAGAAAAAACCGGTCAGCGTCCGGATGTGTCGGTAAGGGATCCGGATATTTTGCTGAACCTTCATATCAGGCACGATAAGGCTGTCATAAGCCTCGATACCTCAGGCGGCGCGTTGCACCGGAGAGGATACAGAGAGGAGACCGTTTCTGCGCCGATGCAGGAAACCGTTGCCGCCGCGATTATCCGATTCAGCGAATGGGACGGTTCGGTTCCTTTATATGATCCTTTGTGCGGTTCGGGAACCCTTTTGTGTGAAGCGCTCATGCGGTATAGCCATATTCCTGCGGGTGTTTTCAGGAATCGATTTGGTTTTGAATTTCTACCCGATTTTGATGGTGCTGTCTGGAAGCGGGTAAAAAAAGAGGCCGACGGACACATCCGGGAACTGCCGAAAGGGCTGATTGCTGGAAGTGATGTGTCCGCGGAGGCTGTCCGCGCGGCGCGGACAAACCTGATGGGGCTCCATTACGGAAATAACGTAAGCGTTGAAAGGGCGAACTTTAGAAAGCTGTCCGCCCTTGAAGGGCATGTCATTGTAACCAATCCGCCTTATGGCATTCGGATGGGAGGAGACGAGAACCTTGATATGTTTTATAAACATCTCGGCGATTTTCTGAAACAGAAATGCAAAAACTCGGCCGCTTTTGTTTATTTCGGAGAACGGAAATATGTCAAAAAAATCGGGTTGAAAGCATCATGGAAAAAACCGATCAAGGCCGGCGGGCTTGACGGCAGGCTGGTTAAATATGAGCTTTACTGAGAACATAAAGGGGGTCTGGCCCTGGCATAAAACCACCCGTTTGGGATGACCGCAAGACACAATCAGCCGTAGGTTGGCGACAGACGGCAAATTTTGAGGAACTTCTTTATGAGCATGAAAAACAAATTGGCAAAATTGGTCCGGGCGTTTGGCTTTGTTTATTTTCTTTTGAATTGCGTGATATTGATTGTGATATGCATACTCGCAATAAATGCAATGATCAAGACGAGCATGTCACCGGGGTTTATGGTTCTCATCTTGCCTCTAATTGGAATATTTGCAGGATATTGGATGCGTGTCGGCCGATATGGATGGTGGAGGATTTTAATCATTGCCGTGAGTCTTTCCCTCACCGGGGCGATTGCGTTTACAGCAATTTTTATAGCCCCTAAGATGGAAAAAATAAAACAAAATAAGTTTGAAACTAATAAAAAAATTAAAACGTTAGATCCAGAAGTTAAAAAAATGTTTTTAGCTTTATATGTAAATGATTTAGATACAGTTCGGCAACAATTGGAAAAGGGTGTGAATGTCAATGCAAGAGACGATGCAGACCAGACACCGTTGCATATTACTCAAAACAAGTCAATTGCCAAGATGCTTATTTCAAAAGGCGCTGATGTAAATGCTGTTGATGATATGGGTATGACTCCTATATTTAATAAGGATGTCGATTTATCAAAAATATTAGTTGAAGCCGGAGCTGATATTCACTTAAGAAGCAATAAGGGCAATACGCCGTTAATTTGGTATTCTTACAGCGGGTATTTAGAGGGGATTCAATATTTGGTTTCACTTGGGGCAGTTGTGAATGCAAAAAATTCAGATGGTCAAACCGCTTATGATATCGCAGAAAAATTCGCTCATTTTAAATTGTTGGAATACTTGAAATCAATTGGCGCAAAGAGAGGGAAGGAGATGAAGCTGAAAATCTCTTTTGCTGTAAACATGCCGCTTAAGGCTGCCGGAAAACCTGCATAAACCGCCATTTGAATTATTCCTCTATTCTTGACGATCTCCTAAAAAGTAAGATTTTGATGGCAAAGTAAAAAGTTCCAAATTCAAGGCGCGCAAATTCCGAGGAATGAGACGTACGTATAGTACGTCGCAGTGACGAGGAATGCAGCGCAACGCAGAAGTTGGACTTTTTACGAAGCCATCATTCTTCACAGGCTTCAGGAGTGCATGCCCTCCCTTTAAGATGGAAAAAGAACTTGAGACTTTTTTTAATCTTATCGGAAAATATCTTGGGAGAAAAATAGGTTCCGGCAACCTTTTTATTGATTTCGCCGATGGTGGGATAGGGATGCACGGCCGAGGCCAGAGTGGAAAGCTTTACCTTCCCATTTAACGTTGCCACCCATTCACTGATCAGGTCTCCTGCTCGAGGGCCTAAAATCTGAACCCCCACCGGCTTTTCTTTCTCATTCAGGATCATTTTAATCTTGCCAACTTTTTCGCCCTCTGTCAGGCTTCGGTCGTTGTCTTGGAAATCCTCTGTCCAGACCGCATAATCGATTCCCGCCGCTTGTGCTGTTTTTTCATTCATCCCGATGCTTGCCAGTTCGGGATCTGAGTAAGTGCACCATGGCAGGAACGTATAATCGGTTTTCCGGGGAAGATGAAAAATGGCGTTGGTGATTACAATGCCCCCTTCGTAGCCGGCGGCATGGGTAAACTGGAAGCCTCCGTTGACATCTCCGGCCGCATAAATGTGTTTGTGGTTTGTCCTCAGCCGTTTATCTACCGTGATGCCTCTTTTATCGAATTTAACCCCAATATCTTCGAGTCCCAGTTCCTGAACGTTGGCGGATCTGCCCATGGCCACAAGGATGGTTTCGGCTTTCAGAGAGATGGTTTTGCCCTCAGCATTTTTTATGACCACTTGTTTTTGGCCGCCCAGATCTTTTGCAGCTTCAATGGAAGCATTCAAGTGGAAGACCACACCTTCGGATCGCATGACGTTCATAACCCCATCGGCCATATCCTTATCCTCTTTTCCCAGGATCTGGTCAGCGCGATCTACAATATAAACCTTTGTGCCCAAGCGATTAAATGCCTGTCCCATTTCAGTTCCTATGGGACCGCCGCCTAAAATGATCATAGACTCCGGCAGATGATCAAGGTAAAAGATCTCCTTGTTGGTGATATGAGGGGTCTTATCCAGTCCTTCAATGGGAGGAGCTGCCGGAGATGAACCTGTTGCAATCACCCAGTGCTTTGCGGAAAAGGTTTTTCCGTTCAGCCGGATGGTGTGGTCATCTATAAATTTTGGGTCTCCAAATTCTACTTTGGCCCCAAGATTGCAAAATCTTTCCTCGGAATCATGCTTTTGAATGATGCTTATCACGGATTTAATTCTTTTTGACACGTGCCCAAAATCTACCGGAGGCACCTCAACTTGGGGTAGACCGAAGGCTTTGGAATTTTTCATCTGGTGGTAAACATGAGCCGTTTTGATCAACGTTTTACTGGGGACGCATCCAAAATGCAGACAATCACCGCCAAGCTCCTTTTCTTTTTCAACCAAAAGGGTTTTGGCTCCCAGTTGGGCGGAACCGGATGTAACTGTCAGTCCGGCAGCGCCGCCGCCGATCACGCCGATATCATAATCATAATTGGCCATGATATTCTCCCTGTTTCGTGAACCGTGGGGATAGTTAGTGTCCATCCATAAATGGTTTTTTTGCCCAATCTCTGCGTTATGCTCAAAAAATAATCCTCGGAATATCAACTATATGCCTGCCTGCCCCGTGAAATGCGAAGCCTATTTCTCTGGGGTGGTTATTTTTTTCGCATGCCCCTCCGGGGCGTAGGTCCTACGGGCCGGAGGCTTGATCTTGAACAAAAATTCTCATTTATGGATGGACACTAGTTAAGTTTCAAGACGCATAAATGGAGCACTTGCGTACGGCCATGGCCGCTTCCTGCAATGCTTCGGCAAAGGTGGGATGGCCGTGGACGGTCCGGGCGATGTCTTCGGAACTTGCACCAAATTCAATCGCCAGGACACATTCGGCGATCATGTCCGCGGCGCGCGGTCCGATGATATGTACGCCCAAAATTCGATCGGTTTTAGAATGGGCGATGAGCTTGACAAAGCCGTCTTTTTCCCCCATGCAGCGGGCGCGCCCGGCCCCTGAAAAGGGATACGCGCCGATACAATAAGGGATATTGCGTTCTTTTACCTGTTCCTCGGTGAGACCGACACTGGCAACCTCGGGCCAGGTATAGACCACCGCGGGAATGGCATCATAATTTACTTCGCCGGGAAGTCCGGCCATACACTCGGCGGCAGCAATTCCTTCTGCCGAGGCTTTATGGGCCAACATGGGTCCCGGGATGAGATCGCCGATAGCATAGATGGAAGGAATGTTGGTTCGATAGGCTTCATCCACCAATACATGGCCGGTTCGAGAATCGGTTTTTACACCGATCTCTTCCAACCCCAAATTTTGCGTCAAGGGCCGTCTGCCCACCGACACCAGGAGACGATCACACGCAAGGGTATCTTGTTTACCGTTAGATTCCAGTGTCATCCCTACTTTGTTTTTAGAGATTTTGGCGCCCGTAACCCGGGTATTTAAGTAAACTTCCATGCCCTGTTCTTTGAGGATCCGGCCCAGGGTTCGAGCCACTTGACCGTCCAGAGTTGCGGCAATTTGAGGCAGCATTTCAACAACGGTTACTTTTGCGCCCAGGCGAAGCCAGACCGATCCCAATTCCAGACCGATATATCCGCCCCCCACAACACCCAGGTGCTTGGGAACCGTTTTAAATGACAGGGCTTCGGTAGAACTGACGATATGTTTGCCGTCAAATTCAAGGCCGGGCACCTGAACCGGGGTACTACCGGTGGCAAGGATGATGGACCGGGTTTCAAGGGTCTGTGGTTTCCCTTTTTTCGAAGATCCCGACGGTTTGGATATCTCAACGCGGTCAACACCGGCAAGCCGTGCGGTTCCGTGAAACACCGTGATGCTGTTTCCTTCAAGAAGTTTGCGAACATTATCCGTGAGGTCTTTAACCACCTGGTCTTTGCGTGCCATCATTGCCGGCAGATCCAGACTTAGTTTACCTGTTTTGATCCCGTGGGAAGCAAAATGATCTTTAGCCAGGTGAAAATATTCACTGGAGTCCAGCAGCGCTTTACTCGGAATGCAGCCGACATTCAGACATACCCCTCCCAAACGGGTCTCCTTTTCAACACAAGCCACCTTTAAGCCCAGTTGGGCCGAGCGTACGGCCGCCACGTATCCTCCGGGGCCCGTACCGATAACCGTAAGGTCGTAACTTTCTTTCTGTGTCATAATTAAATCTCCATCATGATCCGTTCGGGATTTTCAATATGTTCCTTAACCCTTACCAGAAAGGTGACGGCTTCTCTGCCATCCACGATTCGGTGGTCATAGCTGAGGGCCACGTACATCATGGGCCGTATTTTTATTTCATTATCCACAACCACCGGCCGTTTTTCAATTTTGTGCATGCCTAATATGCCGCTTTGGGGCATATTTAAAATCGGGGTGCTGAGCAAAGATCCGAAAACTCCGCCGTTGCTGATGGTAAATGTGCCTCCTTCTAAGTCGGCCAGCTCAAGGCGATTGTTTTTTATTTTATCCACAAAACCCACAATTGCCTGTTCGAGTTGGGCAAAGCTTAAATTTTCAGCATTGCGAATGACCGGGACCACCAGACCGCGATCGGCGCTGATGGCAACGCCGATATGGTGATAGTGATGGTAAACAATCTCTTTCCCGTCAATAAATGCGTTAATTTCAGGGAATTCTTCGAGGGCGTCCACGCATGCTTTGATAAAAAAAGACATAAATCCTAAAGAGACGCCATATTTTTCACGAAAGCTTTCCTTGAACTGGGTCCGGATGTCCATGGTCCGGGTCATGTCGATCTCGTTAAACGTAGTGAGCATGGCGGTATTCTGTTTGGCTTGCACAAGGCGTGATGCAATACGCTGGCGAATCGGACTCATGGGTTTGCGGCTAATCTCTTCCCCTACGGGCGGAACGGGTTTCGAGGATATTTCAGACTTTGCAGCCGGGAGTTTCCGGGTTTCCGGCGGCGCGGGTTTTAAGACCTGAACCCCTGCTTGGGCCTGTTCCAGGTATAGAAGTACATCGCTCTTGGTAATTCTGTTGCCCGGCCCGCTACCGGTGACGGCGGTAATGTCGAGATTTTTTTCAGCAACCAACCGCCGGACCGACGGCGGAATAATTTGCCGTACTTCGGGCAGTGGCGGTTCCGTGGGTGCTTTTTCGGGCAAACCCTCGGCAGGAGCCGGTTCCTCGGTTTCTACCGGTGGCGCCGAAGGCACGGGCGCTTCTTTTTCAGGCGGGGTGGGTTTGGATGGATACGCCGGTGCTGCTTGGGTATCGATAATTCCCACCACCGTGCCGATGGCAACGGTTTCCCCCTGGGATACCCGGATCTTTAAAGTTCCTGACGCTTCGGCCACGATTTCCAGTGTGACCTTGTCGGTTTCCACAACAAAAAGCGGGTCGTCTTTTTGAACCGTATCCCCGTCCTTTTTGTACCACTCCACAAGAACCGCTTCCTGCACGGATTCTCCAACATGCGGAATTTTGATTTCTATCTCCATGTTCACTCCTTTGCCCTAAACCGGATAAACCAAAAAAGTTACAAGTAAGCTAAAGTTTGAAGTGAGCTAAAGTTAAGGAGTCGCTACGCTCAGGCTTTTATACAAATTGGAAGTATTACTTAACTTTAGGCACTTTAGATCACTTTAGGCATTTCACACTTAATTGGTTAAGCATTTTTTTTGCCGTAACAAGCACAAAATTTACAACTAAGGTACTAACCACAGGAAAGAAAACGTAAGCATTCATTTTTCAGCTATTCCCAACGCCTCCTGGATGACGGCGTTCTGTTCCTTTCGATAGACATTGGGAAAACCGGTTGCCGGGCTGGCCGAGGCGTTTCGACCGATGTATTCAACCGGTTTTCCGGTTATTTTTTCCAGGCGACGACCCATAAAAAACCACGCCCCCATATTCTCCGGCTCTTCCTGAACCCAGAAATATTGTTTGGCTTTGCGATATGTTTTGATCACATTTTTCAGCGAATTTTCAGGAAAGGGGTAGAGCTGTTCCAGTCGCAAAACAGCAGTATTATTTTTTTTCACTTCCCGGCGTTTTTGAAGGAGTTCATAAAATATCTTGCCGCTGCAAAAAACGACTCGGTTGCTGTTTTTTAAGGTGTCGGGGTCATCAAGTACTTGCTGAAATGACCCGGAAGCCATATGGCCAAGATCGGAAACCGCCAGGGGATGGCGTAACAGACTTTTTGGCGCCATCACCACAAGGGGTTTACGAAAATCGCTGATCAGCTGGCGCCGGATGAGATGAAAATACTGGGCGGGCGTGGTGAGATTGCACACCTGGATATTATCGCCTGCACACAACTGCAAGAAACGCTCCAGGCGGGCGCTGGAATGTTCAGGACCCAGCCCTTCCCATCCGTGAGGAAGCAGCAACACCAGGCCGCTTAACCGCTGCCATTTTGTTTCTCCGCTGGCAATGTAAAGATCGATGACCGATTGAGCGTTGTTGGCAAAATCGCCGAACTGGGCTTCCCAGATGACAAGACCGTTAGGCTGTGCCATAGAGTACCCGTATTCAAAGCCAAGGATACCCGCTTCGGAAAGCATGCTGTCGTACACCGAGAAGGTGCCTTGGTTTTTAGCTACGCGATTCAGCGGCACATATTCTTTTCCGCTTTGAGTATCCATTAACACACTATGGCGCTGGCTGAACGTGCCGCGGCCGCTGTCCTGGCCGCTTAAACGAATGGGAATCCCTTCTGCCAACAGCGAGGCGAAGCAAAGGGCCTCCGCATTGGACCAGTCGATATTTTCTCCATTTTCAACGCAGTCCAGACGTTTTTTTAACAGTCGTTCGAGTTTGGAATTCAAGGAAAATCCATCCGGAACCGTGTTCAGTTTACGGGCAAAAGACACGAGTTTTTCCTCCGGCACTCCGGTTTTCAGAGCCTCATGGGAGTAACGTCCGTGAAAATTTGTCCAGTTTTCATAAAAACGGGATTCGGGAAAGATGCAAACGCTTTCATGCATCTCCTGATACGCCTTGTTCAGCCGGCTGTTTATTTTATCCTCGATACCCGCAAGATCTGTTGCCGCTATCAGACCTTCTTTTATGAGTTTTTCACTGTATATGTTATAAAGGGGCGGCCGCTCTTTGATGCGTTTATACATCAGGGGCTGGGTGAAATAAGGCTCGTCGCCTTCATTATGACCGTACCGGCGGTAACAGATCACATCGATGACCACATCTTTGTTATAGGCCTTCCGGTATTCGGCGGCAAGCCGGACAACATGAACCGCGGCTTCCGGATTTTCGCCATGTACATGGAAAATGGGGACCATGAGCATTTTCGCTACATCCGTGGCGTATCGGGTGGAGCGCGCATTTTCCGGAAGCGTTGTATATCCGATCTGGTTATTGATGATCAAATGGATGGTGCCGCCGGTTTTATAGCCAGCTATCTGAGACATATTAAGGGTTTCGGTCACAACCCCCTCACCGGCAAAGGCTGCGTCGCCATGGATTAACAGCGGTAAGACCGTGCTCCTGTTGTCATCTCCCAGCATATTCTGGCGGGCTTTGGCAAACCCTTGAACAACCGGATTCACGGACTCCAAATGGCTTGGATTGTTGACCAGAAATATGCGGAGAGCCTGGCCTTGGTGTGTTTTTATATCCGCCAGATACCCGTTGTGGTACTTAACGTCCCCGGAGCCGAAGATGGTGTTCGGATCATGGCAGCTTTCAAATTCGCTGAAAATTTCTTGGTAAGACTTGTTCAGAATATTGGTCTGGACATTTAAACGGCCGCGATGGGCCATGCCCAGAATGATCTCACGGTGCCCCTGCTGTCCGGCCAAACTGACAAGAGAATCAAGCATGGGGATAATGACTTCCGCACCCTCTATGGAAAACCGCGTCTGACCCAAATAGGTTTTGTGAAGGAATTGTTCAAAAAGGGCGGATTCATATAGTTTTTCCAAAATTCTAAGCTTATCTTCAGGATTCAGATCCGGACGGTTTCGAACCGGCTCCATACGATCCTGCAACCAGCGGCGTTCATCGGGATCCTGCATATGCATAAATTCTACGCCGATGGATCTGCAGTAGGTTTCTTTAAGAATGTTGATGATATCCTTGAGCGAAGCTTGGCTGTTTTTAGAAAGGTTTTGGACGTAAAACAGGGTATCCAGATCTTTTACGCTAAGGTTGAAGGCCGCGAGATTCAGTAAAGGATGGTCGGTGGGACAGGACGTAAGGGGGTCCAGACAGGCTAGTAAATGGCCGATATTACGATAACGGGATATCAGTGCTTGCACACCGGATTGCCGCAGCGCCTGCTCTTCATCACAAACCGGTTCGGCTTCTCCATATTGGACACCGGCCAATTCAAAGCCTTGAAAGAAAAAACGCCAGTCCGAAGATACCGCGTTGGGATCGGCTTTCCACTGTTCGTATTGCCCGTCGATGAAGTCCGCGTTAAACGTTTCAAAAAAATCCATGCGCTTGTGCCTAATTTTTGATGGTTGTGATTGGCCAACGGTGATCGGTAATCGACCATCTGTTTTTCCGGTTTTTTCCGATGTATGCTTCTTGAACCATTCCACCACCAATTCCGAAACCTGTTGGCGATGTTCCTTGTGGCTGAACATGTGATCCGCGCCGGGAAAAATGGCCAGTTGTGTATGTTCATGATTCAATTTTTGCGCCAGGTACGCTTCTTGTACCGGAACAATTTCGTCGCGGTCACCGTGGACAATCAGCAAAGGAGCGTTCAAACTTGCTATGGTTTCAGGAAGATTATACTGTCCGTTGTCGGCAAAAAAGCCGGTTGAAAGTTGCAGTGAGCGGCCCCGGCTGCTAAAGGATACCCTTCCGGTGTCATGGAGTTGTTTGCGTTGGTTTTGGCTGAGAAAATGAGTTGCATTTAGCCCGGATAAACGGCCTGCCAGGGCACATACCGCCTGAATTGTATTTGTCCGGGCTGCGGTGAGGATGGCAATTACCGCCCCCATACTATGCCCGGCAAGGCCTATCCACAAAGCGCCCTTTTCCGCAATGAATGCGGTTGCAATCTTCATTTCTTGGATCTGTTTGGAGTAGGTAGATTCATCAAATCTGCCTTGGCTCTGGCCATTGCCGGAAAAATCAAACCTCAGAGCCATGAACGCTTCCCCTTCCAGCGCGTTACAAATATGGCGTATTATGTCGGTGTGTCGTGAGCAGGTAAAGCAATGCCCAAAAACCACACCGCGGTGGGCAGGTCTGTCAGGCAGATGAAGCGTTCCTGTAAGTTTTTCTCCGTGATGATTATAAAAGTGAACCGGTTGTTCCATAAGAAATCCTTACGGGCAACATTTCGGTTATTGCCGGTCCGGGATTGAGTGTGAAGGCAAAGTCCGGGTCATTAAAACGTGAACACACGAAAAAAGACGACTAATCTCCCTGCTCAGCCATAAAGTCATCATAAAGGGTTTCAAGAAAAAGTTTATGCTTTGCTTCTTCCTGGCAAAGTACCTTGAGGAGTTTAATGTGCTCGGAATTGTCCGTCTTTTTCTGCAATTCATTATACATTTTCAACGCCTGTTCTTCCCGTTTCATGGCCAGCCGTAAAATGTCCGTATAACTCATTCCATCCTGATATTTCAAATCAACCATATAATCGCTGCGTTTCATATCAGGGATCCATTTGAATTTATATTCTTTCAACACTTCTTTATTACTTTCCAGATTTTCAAGCATGGACTGATGCTTTTTCTCTTCCTGGGCCATCTCTTCCAATGATTCTTTAACGCCCGCAAAAGAGGTCTGTTTCGCTGCATCCGTATAAAAAGCGGCGGCTTCCTTTTCTTTTTCTATGGCAAAATCGATAATCTCCTCAAAAGACTTAAAACTCATAATATCCTCCTGTAATGTATTAATTTTCCTGATTATTCGTTTGTTTTGGGTAGACAGGGTTTTTGAATAAAATCAAAACATCAGAATATATTCTTATCAAATTCTAAAAAAACTGCAACAAATATGCAATCCATATTTTATTTTGTCTTGAAAAACCTGGTCCTTTGGGCCAGGTCAGAGATAGATGGCTCTGCCTTGGAGTTTTGTGTCTAAAATCACAAATCCCAAGCACCAAATTACAAATAAATCACAAATTACAAATCACAAATTCAAAACCGGTTCAACGCGCAACACAGGTGCTTTCGCCGCGTGAGCGATTGTTTTTTTGTTTGGGATTTTGAATTTCGGTCATTGTTATTTGTCTGTTTTTTGGGATTTGTTATTTGGAATTTCAATAAGTCAATGAATTTTTAATAAAGCAAATTCCCTCTGTGGATAACCAAAACCTGATCCGTTGTAATTATGTATTTCAGAAAAGTGCTTAATTGTGTCTTATGAGACAATTTTGTATCAAAATTAATTCTGATACAAAATTACGTAAATCTATTCGTCGCTGGGTGAATAGTAGCACCTTTTTGGAGAAATCACCTTTCCCTTGTTTTTCAGGCTGCTTATTATTTTTGAAACCGCTTTGCTCTCCTCTCCGATCATTTTTGCCACTTCACCCGGCCGAACCGGTTTACCTGCTTTTTTCATTGCGTTTAGAACCTTATTTTCCATATTTATCCCTTTTAATTATTTTTTAAGTTGAGCTGTTGTTTGAGCCAGTCTTTTACTTCGCCTTCCACCGCATAGACCCCTTTGAAATTACCATTGACTTTAAAAAAACGATCTTTTATATGATCCGGCATGTCAATTTCGGCAAGTTCCACTGCTTCTTCGGAATTGCGCCGGATAAGATAGATTATCGGCGCTTTGCCCCACGTATTTACTACAAAATAGTGGGTTACATCGTCTTTTGATCTGATGACATAATTTCCGCGGGCCCAATTGTTGCCCCACTCAAGATACAGACGAACGGCCTCTTCCGGGGTCATTTCCCAGTCTATGGCGTTTAATAGATCTGAGTTCTGTTTTATATCTTTTAATCTCATCACTGGATATCTCCTTTACCTATATGTATATTTTACTTGTCTAAATTTCTTAAAAATCAGAATGAATGCGGGCTTTCGAACATCGTGTCAATCCCGCCTATCGTATTAATATCAGCAAAAAACGTGCCACCACAATTTCGGTAAAGAAAAGGAAGGCTTGGGATGTGAGGCAAATATAATCTTATTGTTTTATGAGACATATTTGTGTCAAGATAGATCTTTAACCAGGCGGTTTGCAAGAGATACACGCCGTCGTGGAGCGTTCTCCCTGTATTGGGATTCAGATGGGTTTGCCTTAGGATATCTCCTTTACTTGCTTGACAAATCTGCCTGGTTAATGCAGTAATATTGTGAATACATACTAAAACCCCAATTGGGCGTTTTCGCTTAATTGGAAGTTATTTGTTATACGTTATTATAAAAAATATAAACTTGGTCTTACCCCATTTAGTGGACACACCGAAAAGCTAAATGCTATAAGATAGCAAGGAGGTGTCATCTTGAAACAAGGAAAATGTCCCAGATGCGGCTCGGAAGAAGTTTACTCAGGTGTTGAGGTGTATCCAAAAAGCGGTCCCTTCGGCAGTAACAGCATTCCCATAAGTATTGTTTCCATTGCTGCACTTGATAATTATGTGTGCACGGATTGCGGTTATGTTGAAACTTACATCGCAGATACCGAAAAACTCAAAGAAATCGTTAAAAAGTGGCCTAAGGTAACTGAGGCTTCCCAGGAGCAATCCTGATTCCAAACCTTGGCTCGCCGGTTTGAACCGCAACAACAAATGCATTCCACGAGTCCGCTGTGCCGGGGTTCAGGAAGCTTCAATCCAATGGAAACCATGTGAATTCAAAACCTGACGGTCTCGTAAAAAGTCCAACTTCTGCGTTGTGCTGCATTTCGTAATCATTCAACGTACGAAAAGTACGCCTCATGATTACAAAATTTGCACGCCTTGAATTTGAACTTTTTACGAGACCGTCTAAATCGGACTTTTTACGAGTTTATCAAAATTTAATTCCAAAAAATATTAGTTACAGAGGACAACCGTGTGAAAGAATTGTGGCGGCTTGGAAAAATAATCCGAATCTTTGTTAAACACGGCCTTGGAGATATTGCCGAACGGCTTTTCAAAAAAGCGGAAAAGGAACCGGTTGATCAAAAACAAGAGGAATGGACGGTCAAAAACGGTTTTCCTTCTCCGCAACGTATTCGGCGCGTTTTGGAAGAACTGGGACCCAGTTTCATTAAACTCGGCCAATTGATGAGCACGCGAGCCGATATTTTTCCGACGGAATACATTGAAGAATTTACAAAACTTCAGGATCAGGTGCCGCCGGTGCCCTTCAGTGACATCAAGCGGGTTATTGAGCAGGAGCTGAGACGTCCGTTAGAGGAAATTTTTGAAGAGTTTATCCCCAAATCCATGGCTGCCGCATCCGTGGCGCAGGTGCATTTGGCCAAACTTTTCAGCGGAGAATCGGTTGCCGTCAAGGTTATCCGGCCGAACATTGACAAGGAAATCCGGAAAGATATCCGCCTGATGTACGCCATGGCGAAACGGGCTGAAAACGTCTCGGAGATCGCGCGCGTCATCGGCGCCGTTAATCTGGTGAAAGAATTCGAACGGGTTATTTTCAAAGAGCTCGACATGTATATAGAAGCCGGGAATATTGACAAATTCGCCAATAATTTCAAGTCGGACGATGAAATCTATATTCCCGAGGTTTACTGGGATTACACCACAAAATCGGTGTTGACCATGGAACACATACCGGGCATTAAAATGGACCAGGTGGATGCCATTCGTGCCCATGATATGGATCCCAAGAACATCGCCATGATCGGCCTGCGTTCCTTTTCCCGCCAATTGATGGAGTTCGGTCTTTTCCATGCAGATCCCCATTCCGGCAATACCATCGTCATGTTCGACGGTCGTGTCAGTCTGGTTGACTTTGGCATTACCGGGTATCTGGATGATGAAACCATGCACCAGATCGCATTCCTTTTTTTAGGGTATGCCGAACACGATTATGATATGGTCATGGACGCGCTGCTGGGTGCGGGGCTGATCGACGAAGAAACCATGGATCTCAAGAAGTTCCGCAGGGATCTCAAGGATATGAGTGAATCTTTTTACGGACGTTCCCTGCAGACCATTTCGGTTGTAGAGGTTTATGATCAGATTGTTCAGCTCATATACAAACACAAAATTCGGATGCCGAGAAATCTTTTACTGCTTTTTAAGACGGTTATTCAGACCGAAGCGTTAGGCAAGATACTGGGAAGTGACGCCAGCATTCTCGAAGTGACCAAACCCTATGCCAAAAAGCTCATTGAACGCAGTTCCCTGAGAAAAAACGTCTTGAAAAATATGAGAAAAGACGCCATTTCCATGGGCAGCCGTATGAAATTGATTCCAAAGCTGGTCCATGATATTCTCTATCAGACCGCCAAAGGCAAACAGCGAATAGAACTCCAGCACAATGGCTTTCAAGATATGAGCAGCCGGTTTGTAAAAAGCATTAACCGGCTGATTATCGGATTGGTCATTTCCGCTTCGCTGATTGCCGGCGCCATGGTCTTGAACGCCTCTCAAAACCTGTTTGTATTCACGGTCAATCTTTTCGGTGTCCAGAAGATTTCTTTAACCGCTGTTTTGGGGGTAACCGGCTATGTTGTGGCCAGTTTCCTTGGAATCTGCCTCATCATTATGATTTTTCGATCCAGAAAACTATAGCCTTTCACCGTGGTTATCTCCCGGAGATCCCACGAAAGGTTTCAAAATGAGCAAGCAAGGCTCCAATATATTGTTTTTTGGTTTCCGATACGGGTACCCCTGCAAAAAACTCGGCGCTCCGGCGTCTGCACCTCAGGCAATCTCTTTTGGAATGATTGTGTTCATAATAAATTTCCATGAGTTCGTCCGCGCTTTTTCCATAAATATCGGTCAGGCTTTGATTCTTGCGAAATGCATCCATACAACAATAAACCTTGCCGTCATTGGCCGAAACAATGAGTGACGCCGGGCAGGGGACGGACATAAATACAGCTTTGGATGCCAAATTAGACAATGACTGATCCAGGAGATCCTGATTAAACAGATTGCATGCGATTTCAGCAGGCTCTCTTGAGTGGTCATTGCCAAAATAAATTTTTTCCGCACGGGTCAGAAGCTCTTTATCTTTGGACAGAAAAAAGGTGGTTTTGTCCAGGTAAAGACAGGGCAACATAAACATGCTTTTAAACGCGTTCAGAAGCCCGATGAGTGAAGCGGACTCAACCCGGTGATCCGGAGCAATCACCGGCAGCAATATCAGCCTGGGCACTTCCTGATGGATGAAGCCCTCTTTGTCAAATTCGCCGGCCGCTCTTTTCAAGGGCTGGTAATAATAATACAAATAATAATCTATTTCCTTAGCGGTTGTCAGGCTAACCGAATGGACAAAATGAAGATAGAGCCGTGCAAACAGGTTGGACTTGAGAAATTTGCCCACGTCTTTCTGAATTCGTTCAATCCGGGGCATGCTTTCGGGGAGATTTTCGGCAACCAGATAAAGATTAGAGGTCAGGTTTACATATGAAAACAGGCCCGACAATATACGACACAGCAACTCGAAATCGGCCTTGTCCTGTTGTTTGGACAGGACCACGTATATTTTTTGTATGGCGGGTTTATTAATCATCATCAGTTATTTGTTATCACGACACAATCCGCTTCCCTCCGTCAAGAGAATTGGCTCGCCACATACTTTGGATTTTTTGAAGCTCATCGATTCCAAACCATTGGGTTTCGTACTGAGATCCAATGGACATATATGCCGGATGGTTATTGCTCAACGGTCGTATATTGTAATCCGTGTAATGTTTGGCCAGGTGTGTTCCGAAATAGATCTGCATCTGCTGTGAATTGCTATTTCCCGTAATCTTGACATTGTTTTTTTTCACGAACTCAAGTGTTTTTACCGCATCCTCAAACGTTTCATAAGGCAGTCCAAACAAGGTAAAAAGTTCGACTTCTATGTCCTGGTCCTGGGCCAGCCGGATGGCCCGGGCCACCTGTTCCGTGTTTATCTGCTTGCCGAGCCGGGTTAATACCCGGTCAGAAGCCGACTCAAGTCCAAAAGCAATGACCCCGACTCCGGCTCGTTTCATCTTCTTCATCAACTCGGGCGTTACAAGGTCCACACGGGTTTGAACCCACATTTTCACCTCAATGCCTTGTGTCAGGATTCTGTCGAAAATTTCTATAAGCCGTTCGGGCTTACAGGAGATATTGGGATCGGCAAACCAAAGTCTTTTTACCCCTTTTTGGGTTACCCATCTGATTTCTTCCATGACCCGGTCAACGGAATGAAAGGTTATTTTGTGTTTAAACGCATGGGGAGTGTAACAGTAAATACAGTGATACGGACATCCGCGAGAGGTCAGCATGACGGCTTCATTCATACAAGAATAGTCAAAAATATCATTTAGATACGGAGAAGGATAATGATCCAAGTCCGTAAGGCCTTCAATCTGTGGAGTATCAAAGACAGCGCCCTGGTCGTCCTTGTAACTTACGCCGGCAAGATCCGAAAACGGCGTCCGGTTTTTGATGGCCCGGGCGACTCTTAGTAAGGTTTCTTCGCCCGAGGATCGACAGATATAATCAATATCCTCAAGCTCTTTAAAAGCGGAAGAGGGCATGAAGGTCGCCTGTGGACCCCCGATGGCCACCTTAATGTTATTGTCCATAGACTTTACAAGGTTGGCAAATCCTTTGACATACAGCATGGTTCTCTGGTAGGCCGTCAAACCAACCAGAGCCGGTTGAAAGCCGGTGATCAACTCACGAAAACCGGAACGTGACAAAGACGTATCCTGTCCTACAATCAGAATTTTGGTCTTAAATCCCTTTGATTCAAGAAAGGCGGCAATATAGCCCAAGGAAATCGGCGTCATCTTCGGCGCAAAGGGATTAATTTCAATCAGTAGAATGTTCATAACGTAACCGGTTTATTTTTTTTATCATACAAGGTGCCCTTGCTAACATGATCACGATCAAACGTCAACGATTGACTATTTTGTGTGATCAAGATATCCTAACCCGGATAAACCGGAAAAAAACAAATAACAAATTCCAAATCACAAACAAATCACAATAACCGAAATACAAAATTCGAAACAGGTTTTGATTACGCGCAGCGCAGGCGTTTGCGCCGCGTGTTGAATGTTGGAATTTAATTGATATTTGGTGCTTGTAAATTGATTTTTTGCAACAAAAAGCATAAAATTAACAACTAAGGAACTAAATAGCAGACCACGAATTGAGGGCGGCAAGTTTAGAATATGGAAAAACTATTCAGAGGAATGATAACATGTGTTCTAATTTTAATACCGGTTCTGGTTTTAATTTCTATCATTCAATACATCCCAAATGTAACTGATGTTAACATTCTGAATTTAATTTCTAAATTTACTTCATATGCCCTTTTGATTTTATCAATATTAAGCATTGGCTTTCATATTGCACTAACCGGGCATCCTCAGTACGAGGCATGGGTCGTCTGTGCATTGGGTATGGTTCTATCCGTTTTAGGCATCAAGGGAAATGTTAATGGAATGGTGCTTTTTTTATTATTTATCACAGGGGTGGTCGGCGTTTCCATTTTTTTGTGGTTTGGTTATGAAAGACTTGAAGAATTGTCAAATAAAAAAGGTTGGGCGTTTCTTAAACATATTTCAAGAATAATATCTTTAAGTTGGATATTGTCATATTCTCTGATTGGTTTGGCGCTAATAGGATGTTGTCTGTATTGCGGCTATAATATGTTTTTAATGTTTACCTCCGGTGATTACAGTCTTTCTTTGTTAGCGGCAGTTCTTAGCATATTATTGGCCCTTTTTGGTATTGTGTTGATAAAAAATGGGATTCGCAGTATATTGAGCTTTGCGCGACGTCAATAAACCCAACGTTCCTAAAATGTTATCTCTATTAAACATGGCGGTCTCGTAAAAAATCCAACTTCTGCGTTGTGCTGCATTTCGCAATCACTCAACGTACGATAAGTACGCCTCATGATTGCAAAATTTGCACGCCTTGAATTTGAACTTTTTACGAAACCGCCCACAAATCGGACTTTTTACGAGTTCATCAAACATAAATTGTAAAATCGGACAATATTACTCGTATGGACAAAGCGTTGCGAAACCATAACATAACGTGGGGTAAAAAATGAATGAACATAAATAGTTAGTCACCTGCAACTTTTTCTTTTTTATTGTCATTTGGAGAAATTTATAATGCCCGGAAAACTGACCTATGAAGAATTAGAGCAAAGGAATAAGGAGTTGGAGAAAGAAGTAGTTAATTGCAAACGCTTGGAAAAAGCATTGCAGGAGAGCGAGAAGCGTTTCAAAAATGTTACAAACAGCATTGAAGAGCTAATTGTGTTAGTGGATCAGAATTTCAAAATACAGCTGATAAATTCTACATTGGCTCAAGCATGGAACATTTCTCTTGATGATTGTGCGGGGAAATACTGCTATGAGCTTTTCTACGGACGCAAGCACATCTGTGAAGGTTGTCCGGCGATCAAGGTTTTAGATGAGGGAAAAGTGATCCGCGCTGCCCTTCGATACCGGCCGGATGGTCGTATTTATGACAGAACCGCTTATCCTGTCATTGAGGAT